>Ga0209645_1000394_pt1 | contig 22954 bp, 20 predicted proteins | sample ETNvirenome_6_30_FD_184070 | JGI IMG/M metagenome (GOLD analysis project Ga0209645, IMG submission 184070) | Marine viral communities from the Pacific Ocean - ETNP_6_30 (SPAdes) (version 2) | ecosystem: Environmental > Aquatic > Marine > Oceanic | place: Pacific Ocean | collected 2013-06-19
CTCATCAGCACAGGAAATTATCGACGACATACTGAGTGATGTGAGCGACTACAACAAAACTGAGGCTATGCGTTCGATAGCACAACACGGGTTTCGTCTACCCCGAACAACGAGTGAAGTAGACTTTTTATATATTAAGGAGTGAATGATGCACCAAAATAATTTTAGTGAAATGGTAGGTATGGCTCATAACAAAGCCACAAGTGAAGTACGAGTTGAAATGGACTTCGACACAAGTAAGTGGTCGAGTCGCATGAAGAATATCGTATGTAGAGCAATCGACACAGGTGTCGCAGACTGTGGTTGGGAAACAGGTTGGTGGATTAAAAACTTCCTAAAACACCACAACTTAAATACTGCCCAGTTATGGGGTTGGCATTCTGACTTACCTCTAAATGTAATCAAAGATGACATGGTCGAGGAAGCAGTTTCGTATGTAGCCGCGATGCTTAAGATAAAAGACGCTCGATTCCTTAACCATGCTGAAGGAAGATGGTTACAGGTACTAGAGGAGTATGGTATTTCTAAACTACCGCAAGACGAGTACAACGCGTTAACTTGGCGAGATAAGGATAAAGTAGGTATAGGTGATATACCTGTTCCTAACTTCAACAAGGCTGATAGACAAGTGTTTATCAAGAAATACCTAAAGCCAATGGACGAGCAACAACAGATAAAACGAGCCGAACTAATTAATTTGATAAGAAGTGGTTCATTGTTATCTATTTCGTATATAATGAAAGATTAAGGAGAGTAAATATGTATGTAAGAAAAACACAAACCCTCGTTCAAGATATTGAGCATGAGGTCTATAAGATGCAACAGAGTGCTGTTTCTAAACTCACTAGTGAGAACAAGGTAGAGGTAGGAACACCACTTCATGCAGAAATTAAAACTGCCCTAGAAAATACTCTATGGGAACCTGCACCCGACCTCAAAGACAAGATGCCTAAACAATGGTTGTCCGATGAATCGCATGTTATGGTTGATTTTCAATCAGACGAACATAAAACGATACGCTACAACTTTACGTCGCAAACTGGTGATGAAGTCAAGATACCACCAAAATTTCATCGTTGGGATGATGTCCATATACCACAAAAGTATTGGACACCTCTAATACAAGAGTGGTTAACTGCTCAACACAACACAGATGTCGAGCGAGATAAGATTGTTGATAGTTACCAAAATATCGGTAAACAGTTAACTTCGTTCATGGCAAAACACGCGTCGCTTAACACGGCACTCAAAGAGATGCCCGAGTTAGAACTTTATGTTCCTAATAGTTACATAGAGAAAGTGAACACTAAAGAAGAACGCGTTAAAGCGAAACCAACCGTACCTACTACACACGACGACACAGAAGTTGATGTTGACGCGTTGACGAGGGCGGCGATTGCTCACCGAGTGAGTACGGCGAGCGAATAATATGTCTTTGCAAGGTCGAGACTGGAAGTGCTTAGACGAGGTTGAGATGGTAGATTGTGCGATGGAAGTAAAGAGGTTGCACAATCTATACCTCGACGCTGACTTTGAAGATGATGTAAAACTAGCCTTATACTATAAGTCGAAGATGCAACATTTTCAAAAGTTAGTCGACGACGGTGTAGAGTTTCAACCCAACTTTTAATTAAGGAGATACTATGATAAATCTAAACGAACTTAGAAAAGGTTGGTCAAAGGTTACTGTCCTACGAGATGTAAAGGATAGGACTGAGGACTTTAGCCAAACTGAACTAAGTGAAACTGAGTTTGATGTGTTGTGTTTCGTCGCACATCAGAACGGTACTGCTACTATAACTGCGATGGTTAACCACCCTTACTTCAAGGGTGTTTCGTTGTCTACTATAAAGAGGGCAGTGCTTTTTTTAACCAAAGAAACACTTATACAGGCAACAGAAGGTAGCGATAGGCGAGAAAGACATCTTTCTGTTACGGGTGGTATAGTATGAGAAAACTTTACTACCTACTGATGACGGCAGGTTCATTCGCAACTGTAATTATGCTTGGCATATGCGTAGTGTGGATACTTGCAATATCTGGGTGTTCGACGAATTACGAGGACAACCCTTTACTGATACCACCGAACACACTCACACCCGATAAGGGTATTTGTTGTGTGGTTGATGAGGACTTTCCATCGTCATGCGATGGGTTTATTGAAATTTGTGAGGAGTAATTATGGCAAAAAAAGAGACTTTAGTTGAGAAGGCTAATAAAGCAGGGTTACCTGTACAAACCGTTTATAACCGTATGCACGCAGGTTGGTCAGAGAAGAAGGCACTATCTGTACCTAACAGAGCATATAAGAAAAAAAGTAGCACTGCTACTTTAACACCGAAACCTACTGTTAAACCAGTAGAAAAGAAAGTGCCACCTACTGTACCATTACCTGTAGAAAAGTATGAAGCACCTAAAGACAGAACTTTTCTATATGTTGTCGTCGCCTGTGCAGTTTTACTAGGATACGCAATGACGACAACATGAAAATATGTACGATTGATTTGGAGACTTTTTGGGATGTTGGTCATTCGCTTACCAAGATGTCTCCAATTGCGTATTGTATGCACCCCGATACAGAGATAATCAGTTGTGCATTTAAGTTCGGCAACCAAGAAACCGAAGTAATCTTCGGCGAGGACGAAGTCAAGCAATACTGTGATTCCGTTGATTGGTCACAGTATTGGGTTGTCGGGCATAACATGTCGGGATTCGATTCCATGATATTATCATGGCGACTCAATATCAAACCCCTTCTATGGGGTTGCACTCTTGCAATGGCAAGACCTATCCACGCAAAAGATGTAGGACTATCATTAGCCAAGCTAGTAACTCATTACGGACTTGGTGTCAAAGATAACTTCGCCCTACTACAAACCAAAGGCAAACGACTATCCGATTTCACAGAGCAAGAGATTGCAGACATGGGTGTATATAACAAAGCCGATGTCGACCAATGCTACAATCTTCTGCTACGACTCATACCACAGACAAAAAAAGACGAGGTAAAACTAATCGACATGACAATTCGCTCACTTGTTGAGCCTAAATTCGCATGTGATATGGATTTACTACATAACACCTTAGAGGAAGAAAGCATACGCAAACGCGAACTACTGCTAGACGCCGCCGATAAGATGCTAGACGAACCCCTACTAAGTAGTGAGGAAAAAGTAGCAGAGATACTTAAATTGCTATCCTCTGCCCCAAAGTTCGCTAAGTTTTTAGAGAGCATTGATGTTGAAGTGCCTAAAAAAATTTCTCAAACTACTGGAAAAGAAATACCTGCACTAGCAAAGACTGATGAGGAGTTCATTGCACTACAAGAGCATGATAATCCTCTGGTCGCAACGGCGGCAAACGCAAGATTAGATGCAAAGAGTACACTACTACAAACGCGTATCAAGGCTTTCATCTCGGCAGCCGACTCTCACCCCCAAAAAAAAGTACCGATTCCATTAAAATATTATGGTGCTGACACTACTGGTCGTTGGTCGGGTTGGGCATATAACCCACAGAACCTACCACGAGTACACCCTAAATATCCAAAACCATCAGACGCACTACGAAAATCCTTAGTAGCACCCAAAGGATATAAGGTCGTAGTTGCAGACTTGTCGGGTATTGAGTTAAGAGTTAACCACTTCTTATGGAAAGTACCATCTAGTATGGAACTGTTCGAGAAAGATAGAGAAAACGCAGACCTGTATAAAGACTTCGCCAGTAAGTTATACGAAACTGATGATGTTAGCAAGGAACAACGCCAAGTTGGTAAGGTTGCACATTTAGGATTAGGTTTCGGTGCAGGCTCAGTTACATTCCAAAAGGTAGCAAAGCTTATGGGTGGCGTCGATATCGACCTGGACGAATCCAAAGACATCGTCGATGCGTGGCGAATGGCATACCCCGAGATAACAATAGGGTGGCGAACATGCCACAAGGCACTATCAACAATTATCAGAGGTTCAACAGGTGGTGCAATAGACCCGTGGGGAATGGTTTACCCTATCCCCGAAGGACTTCAAACACCTAAAGGCATAATCAGATACCCTAACCTACGCACAGAAACCAATGAAGAAACTAATAGAACTGAGTTTGTGTATGGGGAAGGCAGAAACAAGGCAAGGATATATGCAGGGAAAATTGACGAGAACATTGTGCAACACCTTGCGAGGTGTGTGATTGCCGATAATGCTTTAGAAGTACAACGACGCTTGGGACTAATACCTGCACTTATGGTACACGACGAACTCGTCTATGTAGTTCCTAGTGATCAAGCTCAAATGACGCTTGACACCGTCCAAGAGATAATGCGTACGCCCCCTGTTTGGTGGCCTGAACTACTTACTTGGAGTGAAGGCGATATAGCAGATACCTACGGTGACGCCAAATAATAGTGTACACTACGACTCATAACTAAAACAAAAAGGAGTTAAAAATGATGTATGTAATTTATGGAGTAATAGTTTCAGCAATTATCTTAGGTTGGATAATTAACATGTTTGACAAAAGAAAACCTACTATGAGATTTATAGCAGTAGAGATGCCACATATGAAACCACTGCCTATGGGTACAAACGGTGTTGGTTTTTGGAAAGGTATAAAGATGTGGCTCACAACAACTAGAAAGTGGGAACTAACTGACGATTGGGTATATACAATCAATGGAACTAGGTTTAAAGTACCAAAAGGATTTGTCTTTGACGGCGCGAGTGTTCCTAAGTTCTTTCGCTCTTGGTTAAGTCCTATGGGTGTGTTGCTTATGGGTGGATTGGTACATGACTATGGGTATAAGTACCAGACTCTACGCTATGCCAACAAGAAAGCGAGCAACGGTATCAAGTCACAGAAGTGGATGGACGAAACCTTTCGCGACATCAACATCGCAGTCAACGGATTTTATGTGCTTAACTACTTAGCCTATTATGCACTTAGATTAGGTGGGTTTGTTGCATGGAAAAAACACCGTAAAGTAAACTCACAATGGAGGGATGATGAGTAATACCGAACTTATTTTTAGAACCTTCAAGAAAACAACTAAAGAGAAAGTTGAAGAAGAAGCTGAGGAATATGCTGACGTTGTTGCATCAAGTGGTAGTCCAGTTAGCTACAAAGAAGCTTTTGATTACTTTATGAAAACACGATACTATGACAACCTACCTAGTAGAGCAAGCCGAGGAATGTTAAAAAATGATTAACTTTCCCTTCAAAGCTTGGAGTTACTCATCGCTAAATGCTTTTGAGACCTGCCCACGCAGGTATCAATTGACTAGAGTAACAAAAGAAGTAGTAGAAAGACAACATGAAGCGTCTATATATGGCAACAGAGTGCATAAGCACTTGGAAAACTACGCTAACAAGAAGAGAGGATTACCCCCCGAGTTGCAGAAGTACGCTAAGTACGTCGACAAGATTTTCTCTTATGAAGGTAAACGCATCGTAGAGCAACGCATGGCCATAGACAGAAACTTCAAACCTACTAAGTGGATGGCTCAGAATGTATGGTGCAGAGGTATTATCGACATAGGTGTTGTTAACTCAGACACTGCTTATCTACTTGATTGGAAAACAGGTAAGCGTAAGCCAGACTCAGACCAACTCAAACTATTCGCCGCATTAGCTTTCGCCCACTACCCGTGGATAAGTAAGATAGTGTGTGGTTTTATATGGTTGAAAGAAGGTAAGTTCGACAAAGAAATATATACGAAAGAGGATATACAGGACATTTGGGAAGAGTTTCTTCCTAGAGTTCAGCGTATAGAGATAGCATACGAACAAGATAAGGATAAGTGGCAAGCAAAGCCATCCGGTTTATGTAAAAACTGGTGTCCTGTCGGTAAGAAATTATGTGAGTTCTGTGGAGTATAGTTATGGCAATGGGAGCAGAAGCAAAAGTAAAGAAGAAGATAAAGGAGTACCTAGCAACTACTGGAGCGTGGTACTACATGCCTGTATCTAATGGAATGGGGCGAGTAGGATGTCCGGATATACTCGTCTGTTATAAAGGCAATTTTGTAGCCTTTGAGGTGAAAGCACCGGGCAAGATTAAAAACACAACGGCAAACCAAGATAGAGAGATTAACGGCATAAACAAAGCCGGCGGTGTTGCTATTGTTGTTGATGATGTAAGACTAGTTATGGAGGCAATAGATGACTATAACATCTAAGAAATCACTTGCAACTAAAGCGGCGTACAACAGACGCCCAGATGTGCAAAGGAAACGTGTACTACAAAACAAAGCTAGACGCCATGCTATAAAGGCAGGTAAAGCTAAAGTAGGGGATGGTAAAGATGTCCACCATGTAAGAATGTTAGGTAAAGGTGGAAGTGGTAAAGACTCAAACACAAAAGTCGTTAGCAGGAAACTTAATAGAGGGTGGAGAAAGAAGCACCCTAAGTTATATGGCCGGGCAAAGTGACGCGTCATTACAACCACGGCAAATCTGACTATGCCAAGCACAAAATCCAACCGTGGGATATTTGGTTGGAATATAATTTAAACCCGTGGGATGCTGACATCATCAAACGGATACTTAGAGACAAGGGAGAGCGTAGACTTGACTACGAAAAAATTAAACACATCTGCGATGAACGCATCAGACAGATAGACGAGGGCGAGAATAATGTTAGTTTGGAAGGAAAAGAAGGCACTACTACTTCGGCTTAGAGAACCGGATAGAGTATTAAACATAATCCACACTGCTAAAAAGATACTGTTCAAAGGAGCAGAGTATGTAGCAGTACCACATAGACTTGATGAGACAAGAGTTCTTAGAAGCCTGGGTCATGACGCACCATCGCCTATAAGGTATCACTACGATTGGCCTGGTAGGTTCGCGCCGTTCGACGCACAAAGAGATGCTGCAGCCTTCCTATCGACGCACAAGAGAGCATTCAATCTCAGTGAGTTAGGTACTGGTAAGTCACTAGCCTCGCTATGGGCATTCGACTTTTTGAAGAAAGAAGGCAAAGTAAACAAAGCACTTATCATTGCACCACTATCTACTTTAGAGAGAACTTGGGCAGATGAGATATTCAATCACTTCCCCCACTTAACCTGTGCTGTACTGCATGGTACTAGAGACAAGCGTATAAAACTACTGAAACAAGAATTAGACGTTTATATTATTAACCACGACGGACTATCAATCATCGAACCTGCTTTGCGTACCAGACAAGATATTGATTTAGTGATGGTCGACGAGATAGCACAATGTGCTCGTAACGCGACGACGGATAGATGGAAAGTTATTAACACTATTGTTAACAAGCACAAGAAACGTAGAGCCTGTTGGGGCATGACTGGAACGCCCACACCTAATGCACCTACTGATGCTTGGGCGCAGTGTAGATTACTAGTGCCAGACAAGGTTCCCCCTTACTTCAATAGATTCAAGATGCAAGTAATGAGGCAGTTAACTCAGTTTACGTGGATACCAAAACCCGAAGCCACAGACATAGTCAAAGACATCATGCAACCTGCCGTGAGGTTTACTAGAGATGAGTGCGTAGACTTGCCTCCTATAATGTATGAAACGCGACTGGTCAATTTAACAAACGAACAGAAGAAAGCGTACAAAGAGATGATGGTGCGTTTACAGACTCAAGCAGACGAGGGGGATATAACGGCAGTCAATGAGGCAGTCAAGATGGCTAAACTTATACAGATAGCATGTGGCGTTGTTTATGCAGATGACGGCACAGAAATCACCATACCATCGAACCCCAGGATACAAGAGACGAAAGATATTGTTGCCTCGGCAGAGGGTAAAGTGATTGTGTTTGTACCTTATGTATCATCTGTCAAGATGGTGGCAGAAGAACTGAGTAATGACTTCACAGTAGAAGTTATACACGGTAGAGTAAAGAAATCAGAACGAGACCGTATATTCGGTGAGTTCCAAAGAGGTAAAGACTTAAAAGTTATCGTCGCTCAACCTGCTGCGATGTCACACGGTCTTACATTAACTGCGGCAAGTACCATCGTTTGGTACTCATGCGTTACATCTAACGAAGTGTTTGAACAAGCCAACGGTAGAATCAACAGACCGGGGCAGAAAATGAACAACTTTATCATCATGCTTGAAGGCACAAAGGTCGAGAAAAGGATATATGGTCGCCTTAAAAACAAGCAAAAAATGCAGGGCGCACTGCTCGAAGAAATAAAAGCTAATAGAAGTAAAGTAATGTCTTGACACATTAGAAAGTTGCGTGTAAACTGGTACTCTTCTGAACTTATATGAAAGGACTAGAACTTATATGAAACTACTAAGACCGGACGAAGTTTCGGAAAAATTGGGAATAAGTAAGGGGGCATTACCTGCCCTCCGTAGGCGAGACGTTAGTTTCCCACCACCAATAAGAGTATCTCAAAAAGTACTTAGGTGGGATGAAGCTGACATTAATGAATGGTTATCAAAAAAGAAGGAGATTGTATATGGCGAAGGCGAGTGATTTAGACGACGCTACATTGGTCAAACTTTTTATCGCACTACGTGACCGGAGGGCAAGACGCAAAGCCGATTACCAACTGGATGACGCAGAGGATAGAGAGAAACAGGAAAAAATTGAGATAGAGTTTTTACAACGGTTCAATGAGAGAGGCATAGATAATGTGTCTGCTCGAGGGATTGGAACTGCTTACAGAACAATCAGAGCATCAGCAAAAGTTTCTGATTGGGATAGCTTACTCGATTTTATTAAGAAAGAAGGTGCTTGGGAAATGTTAGAGCGCCGAGTAAGTAAGGTAGCAGTGGAGCAATTCAAGGCTGAAACAGAGGACTTACCACCAGGTGTAGACTGGGGTGAGACTCAAGTTATTAATTTTAGACGTAAATAGAGAGGTATTATTATGAGCGACATGGTTGCTATAAAATCGGGCGGTTTACCTGCCCACTTACAAGGGAAGACTAAAACAAACAACCTATTTGCTGCGGCAGTAACAGTAGGTGGTTTTCCGGTTATTTCTATCAAAGGGAAAGTGTTCCATATACAACGTGGTGACGAGAGAGAATTAGTTACCAAGACTGGAACAAGTGATGAACCGGCATCAGCGTTAGAGGTAGTAATACTATCTGTTAACCCTAACAAATCAAAAGTGTTTTACAACAGTGGATTCGTCGAAGGTAGTGTAGCTAAGCCTACATGTTACAGTAACGACGGTATCGCACCTGCATCGGACGCAGAAGAACCACAATCTAAGAAATGTAATGTATGCCCTCACAACCAATGGGGTTCTCGTATAACAGAGAACGGTGGTAAGGGTAAGGCATGTGGTGACTCAATGCGCTTATGTGTAGCACCGGCGGGTATGATTAACGACCCTATGTTGCTCAGAGTACCTGCGGCAACACTTAAGACCCTAGGCCAATACGGTAGCCAACTGGCTAAGCGTGGCGTAGAACCTCAGTACGTAGTTACTAGAGTTGGTTTCGATTACAACGTGGCACATCCTGCCCTTACGTTCAAAGCTATGCGTTTCGTCGAGGAAGATGAGCTAGCTACAGTCGAAAGTACTCTTACTGACGAGGCTGATATTATTGACCAAATCACTGGCGTTGCTGAAAAACCTAGTATCAGCGTTGAGTCAGTAGCAGAATCTGCACCTGTGGCAGAGCCTATAGAAAAGCCTGTAGAGGCTAAAAAACCTAAACCTGCACCTAAGAAAGAGGTCAAGGAAGTAGAGGCAGATGAAGTGGATGACGCTTTAGCTAACCTCGATTTCGACGACTAGAAACACTTAACCATAGCCGGGGTTCGCTCCGGCTTTCTTTTCTTATGTACTTACTAGGTAGGCAGGATGGCGACTCAAAATTTTTTAAGATTAATACTGCCCGACAAAGGCACGAAAGTAATAGCACTGGCTACACCAACAAAAAACGGTGGTGCCTGGTTCAAATACAAGACATACGATAGCATCGACGACGCTGCTAATGCGGCCCGTGTATTCGACGACGACGGTGAAACTGTCTACTTTGCGGTTAACTCATTTAACGATTGGTACTTAGATGAGGCAAAAGACAAGAAGCGTATAAGAACTCAAGAGAATGTTCATTCATGCCGTTCGTTGTTTGATGATTTCGATGTCGGCTCTGACGACGATAAGAAATATGCGACGAGAAAAGAAGCATTAGCAGACATAATTAGACTTGCTACCGTACTAAAACTAACACCTACTATTACATCATCTGGCGGAGGGTATCACTGCTACTTCTCGTTAGACCAGGATGTAAACAAAAAAACATGGCTAGAACTATCAACATTAAAACGCGATGTCACGACTCATCTAGGCATAAAAGCTGACAGAGCCGTAGACTTAGATAGTGCTAGAATACTAAGACCTGTTGGCACACACAACAGAAAGACCTCACCCCCTAAACAAGTAGAACTGATAAAAGAAGGTAAGCAGTACCCTGTAGATGTAGTTCGGGGTAGGCTTGAGAAATACATAAAAGAAAACAATGTAAAACCTGCACCTGTAAATAACCGTAAAGCTATAGCAAATCCTTTCGCAGCAGCACTGGGAGATTATCCAACGGCAGACGCGACAGTAATAGCTGAGCATTGTTTTGCAATACGAGAGTTTAGAGATAAGCAAGGGGATATACCCGAGCCACACTGGCACAGAGCAATTGGAGTTGTTAAGCACTGTGACAACGGCGAGCAGATTATCCACGACTGGAGTAAAGGGTATAAAGGATATAACAAGGCTGAAACCCAGGCGAAGATTGATGAATGGGCAGTCGGGCCGACTTCATGCGTAGAGATGGACTCCATCTTAGGATGTATGAAAGATTGTCCTATGGCTAAGAAATGTAAGTTTCCAATACAATTAGGTCATAAAGAAGAAGTTGAATCTGTTGTAGAAGAGACGCAACCCGAGGAGGAAGTTCCACAAGATAACTCCCCTGTAATAGAAGGGCAGACAATACCATACTGGCCTAGCAGTGGTTACAGATGGAACGGTAAATCGTTATCTCGGTCGATCAAAGATGACGACGGCGTCGTTCACTGGAGATCTTTTTGTCGGTCGTTCATCTACCCTGTCAACAGAATAAAAGATAAAGAAGGCACATGGGTTGTACACTGGCGTGCCAAGGAGAAGAACGGTAGTTGGCGAGAGTTCTTTATGCCTACATCTGAGTTAGCATCTACAGATTTAATGGCTAAGACCTTAGCCGCACATGAGATATTTTTAGTTAGAAACCCAAAAGCGAGGAATGATATGGCTGAATTTGCAGAAGGTTTGATTGAAACACTACAAGCATGGAAGATAGAAACAAAGACATATAGTCAGTTTGGTTGGACAGAAGATAGAAAAGGTTTTGTCATAGGAACTAAGATGATAAAGCTTAAAGACGAGGAAGCAGTCTTGTGCGACCCCGATATGCCTGCTGATATTGCTACTGATTTTGGCACTTCTGGAACTATTGAAGAGTGGGTTGACAACATAGATAAGTTGTATAACCGCCCGGGAGCAGAGCCTTTCCAATTTGCATTGTGCCATTCTATGGGTTCAGTTTTGGTAGAATTGATGGGTTCATCTAACTGGCATGGACTGCCTCTAGCATTCACAGGACATGGCGGTACAGGTAAATCTACTGCTGCTAAGATAGCTTGTGGGTTCTACGGCAACCCAGAGTTTATGGAACGGCAGACAGGAGAACAGGGTTCTACACTTAATGCTGCAATCAAACGTATAGCTATAATGGGTTCACTACCTATGCTACTTGACGAGTTTTCTGGCAGGCAACCAGATGAATTGACGCGAACTGGATACGCACTAGCCAACGGTAGAGACAAGGAGAGACTTGGTTCTAATGGTAAGTTTGCAACAGTAGGTGGTCAATGGTTTAAGAATAGCTTCATAACTTCTAACGATTCACTACATGAAAGTATTAGTAAGCTACCAGCAGGCTATCGCGTTGAAGCGACGCAGTTGCGATTCTTTGAGGTACAACTACCCGAGAACTTTAGAACAGATACATTCCCCGACATAACACAGTCATTTATTGAAAACCACATGGACAATGTGTATGGTGAAGCATGCAGACCATTTATTAGGTTTGTAATTAAGAACCACGAGTGGGTACGCAGGCAGATTACTGCGGCAAGGGGCAAGTTTAACCCACAGTCTAACGAAGATAACAAAGAGCGTTTCTATAGAGATACTATTGTTACTGCTCTGGTTGCCGGAAAGATAGCTGAGAAGCTTGGACTTATTATGTTTGACATAAAAAGCATGAAGAAGTGGGCAATGACAGAAGTAGAGCGTATGCGTGAGAGCCGTAAGGAAACTAACACGGACATTGGAGAACACATCGCTCAGTTCATATCTACCCTACCAGGCAGGCTCATCATTACTAAACACTTTAACGATGCTAGAGCCAAGACAAAAGAAACGCCGATGGAGATTCTAAGAGCGCCTGCTGTAGGACGAGTCTGTATAGATGACAAGAAAGTATATATCACGGCTAAAACGGTTAACGACTGGTGTAAGGATCATGGAGTCGCACCAACGACGATGAAAGATGAACTAGATAAAGGTGGCTATTTAATATACGCTGCTGATGGTTCACCTAGTATTAAGTGCTACATCGGCTCTGGCTCAACAGTTCCAAGTGGACAGTCAAGATGCTATGAGTTTAAGTACAGTAAGTTGTTTGGTGATAGTGCGCCGTTGCATTTAGTTAAAACAGAAGACGGAGTAGAAACGGAGACGGTTATAGAAGGGTAAGACCCAGAGAAAAAGAGGGAAAACTCTGGGTCTTGTGGTACTTTAAGCCAGTACCGGGCGAGCGACTAGTTAGTCCCTAACTCTCTCATGTAGTTTCTTTCTCGCCTTCTTTGTTGCATTGGCGATAGTATCAAACTACTTACTGGAGTAAATCTTAGAGACTTATAATTATCGTTGAAGAAAGGTCTTAATCTTTTTTTACTTCTTTGCAATGTCATCCATTCTTCTTTTAACTTATTTTTAAGTTTAGTATCTTTCTCTTTGTGAGCTTTTATGTACTTCTTCCTAATTTTTGCTTGAGCATCGCTAAAATACTGACTTATTTCAAACTGTTGACCTCTTGTCCATTTAAGACTTTGGACTTCAGTAGCAGGTATTCCAAGCGAAGTTAATACTAAACCTAACTCGCTAAAGTCTTCTGGTCTGCCAACAATGTCTCCATTCCTGAGAGAGTAACCTTCAGTACCTAGTCTGTAAGCTTCCATCATATGCCTAAAACCTTTTGGTATTGCGTACTCAACAGAACGCCAAGCGTTACCTTCGTTAGCGTACTCAACAGACCTAACAAAGTTGGACAACGTCGAACCTGTAGGGCCTAGAGCCATACCGAAGACGGCATCTTTTATTGCTTCTTGTGTCAGACCAAAATCAACATATGGGAATAGACTGAATATATTTTCTTGCCCTATCTTGGTTGTCATGTCTACCCCTAACATAGAAGGTAAGCCTCTAGATATAAGCGTTGCTAATTTTTCATCTTGTATGTGGTCTCTTATACTACGTTCTACATCTTGCGGCTCGTCGTCCTCTCCTTCCCCAAACATAGCGAAGTATACTGGTGCTATTAATGCCATACCTGGCAAGCCTCTTACCCCACTAAACACAGCAGCTTGTCCAATAAGATAAGCTAAAGTTCTACCGCCAACCCATCTTTCCTCTAATGTAGAACCTTTACCAAACGCGGCTCTAGCGGCTTTAGCGTAAACCCAACCCATCATAATTTGGTACTTACGATATTGAGTTATTATTTTAGGAAGTTTTTTAATAGCGAGTGGTGCGTCAAAAGTAGAGAAGTTACCTTGTGTATCTTCAACAACTCCAATAGCATATTCAGCAGGTGACATACCCATCTTGTTTAACCTAGTAGGGTTCTCAGTAGCTAAATCATATGCTGCCACAGCAGCAGATATACGGTTATATGCTTCGACTAGTCTCGCTACTTGGTATAGTTTGTGCGACATGTTAGCCGCTTTCTCACTCCCCCCATCAATCAGTTTGACGCCTGTGTTAAACCTAGTAAACTCAGACAAGTCTTGCTCCATACCAACATCAAGTAATTGCCTTAGTTGTAATTCTTCTAGTAACTCTTTATACCTTTCTGGAACTTTGGTTAAATCTATTTCGGTACCTGAACCTTTTTTAAGAAGGTTTACTTTAACTGCCCCTGATGCAGCTATTTTGTATCCTCTACCTAGTAAAAATTGCGCTCTGCCATACTTACCAAAGTCACCAGCAAGTTTAGGAATAGTTACCATCTGAGGCTGAGTAGCGTTAGTTAGATGATAGCCCACACTGGAAGTTAGCATATACACAGTGTTAATAGCCGCTATCCTATCTTGTACAGGAGTTTGTTTATTCTCCATACTAGCGTTGTAGTGCGCTATTATCATATTATATATCGGGCCTAGATTTTCTTCATCTTGCTTCTTCTCTTTAACCATGTCAGATAAAGCAGAATTAATTGTAGCACCATGCTCCATAGTCGCTATTAAGTTAGCTTCGGCTCCGGCATGCGACAGAAAAGAACGTATCATGTTTTGTTCGTAACCAGCAGTTCCTTTACGTTTAGCTTGTGATTGTCTAGCATTAGTATCGTCTAAAGACTGCAAGTACATGTCAGTAATCATTTTTTCTACAGAAGCTTTGGCTTTAGGGTCTAAATTTACAGCTCCTATGTTGCCCAATACTTTCTGTAAAACTGCGTAGTCTGCTGTTCTTCCTTCTTCTCTAGACCGTTGTCTAGGGAAAGATTTAGCACTTGCGTAGTTTTTATCTTGCTCATCTCTGAACGCTTTGGCTCTACCTTTGGTGTCAAAAAAGCTTATAACATAATGATCTGCGCTTCTTTTTAGTTCCTCTACTTTAGCTTTGTTTGCATTACTATCTTTTTCAGAAAGAGCTTTTTCTGCGTCTAGTAATTCTTGAGACTTAAGTTCAGTTACGTGATTACCAAAACGTTTAAGTGGTGCATACGGGCCATCTAAACCAGAAGCGCTGAAGAATTTACTATTAACGCCAGCAGCTTTCGCTATAGCTTGTTTACGCTTGAGCATTTTTTCACCATGAGCAAACACTTCTTTAACCATTTCTTGTTGGTTTTTGTTAAGTTTGTTGAATCTAATCTTTGCTCTTGCATCTATCTTAACTGTTTTCCCTTCAATCTCTGGGTCATACCCCCATTTTTGTTCTAAAGTAGAAAACGCAATAAATTCGTTGGTTTGTTTTAACTCTGCTGGGTTCATTTGCCTAGCTCTGATAGCAATACTATCTACGTCTTGTTTGATAGCAAACCTAGTTTTCTCCATCATTAAATATGCCTTGTGCCACTTTTCAGCAGATGGCATTCTTGTTTTAACTTTGTTGATAAACGTATGCAAAAACTCGATTGACTGCGCACCTTTTTTAATAATGTCAGTGAAGTTATCTAGCTGTTCAGCCATAGCACTTCCTGCGCCTGGTATTTTCTTGACGGTATCTCTAAACTCTTTAGCTTCCTGTACGGCCTCTTGTTTTTCTTGTTTAGAAAAACTTTTACTATATTGTTTGCCGTCGGGGTCTGACATTCTAGCTTCATTTTCTGCAGCTTCTCGTCTCGTCTGTTCTATTTTTGCTTTAGCTGCCTCACGGAATTGTTTCTCCGCTCTGCCTTGTGATATCTGAAATTGCCTCCATTCGTCTTTAGGAAGGAACCCAGGAGCTACATATTTGTTTTTATCGTTTTTAGGGAACCTTAACCTTGCAACACGATTAATTTCTTCTTCAGCTGACCTTGTAATAGTTGTTTCTATGTCGCTAATAGTTTGTTGGCTTGGTAACTTTCCAATAAGTCTAAAGCCTCTTTCCAACTCGATTTTTGCAGCACCGTATGCCATATCTACAATGTCCTGAGCATTGAGTTCGGCAGTTGTATTTTCATCAAGCAGTTGCATGTTTCTGAGAAACTTAATAAACGCTTGCTTGAACTTGTTTAAAACCTTACCAGTTTCAGTTGTCTCACTAGGTCTAAACCCTAACTCCGTTGCTACTTGTAAAAAGAAAGCTATTTTCTCTGCTCTTGCAATTTCAGGTGAAACTCTACCTTCTGTGTTTTGGTAAGGTTTCGCTAAAGCTCTTTTAACAGCATGCCTTGCCACAAAATGTTCTTTAGTTTCAGCTCCAGACCTGTTGTAATTTGTTTCTGTTAAGTACGTCGCGCTGTCACCGTTCTTGGCAACGTCTTGTTCATACCACGTGTCAATCTTTTTCTCTAAAGCTTTTTGTTCTTTTAAGGTTAGTATGTTATCTAACCCTATATGGCCGCCAACTTCGTGCATAAAGATAGATGCTTCTTGGCCTTTAGGAATGTTCTCCAAGATAAATACCATAACATCAGGCTCACCTGCAACTCTTTCTCCTTTTTCACCTCTTGCTTTTGATACAAAAGCTGAAGTTCCGTCTAGGTCTTCTCTTGTACCCCACCCATCAGCGTATGCTGCACCTACAGTTTCGTAATATACGATTCTCTTTTTAACTTTTCTATAGCTTTTACCAAGTAGTGTTTTGAAAAGATTATCTATGCTTTCTCTACTAGTTGTCTCAGGGTCTATTCTGTCGAAGCTGCTTTTTTGGATTTTCCGTATTTTCTTAGTACTTCTTCGTCCATCTTGGTCAGCACTAGTCCTAGAGCTTTTCTTTCTTGTAGACGAGGCACTTGATTCTTTAGGTACTGTCTTGCCTTCAGACTTTCTGCTACTGTCGGTCTTTTCATTTTCTTTAGCCTCCTTCGCTTTTCTTTCTGCTTTGTTTTTTGCAATCTGTGCCTTCATTGCTTTTGCTTTTTGTTTTGCAATTTTGGCATCTCTTTTCTCTTTAGCTTTTTTAGCTTCTTGAGCTTCAATTAATTTTTTCTTTTGGTTAGTAAGTTTTCTTACTGCTGCTCCTTCAGTTTGTATTTCAGCTACTTTTTCTTGACTAGTAGTACCAAGCTCCCTTACTTTTTTACTTCTTTTTCTAAGCCTACTACGTGCTTTCATCTCAGTAGTGCCTTCAAGCCTTTTATTATTTGCCTCTATACGGTCGCTATGTGCGTACACTAAAGACTCAAAATACTCTGGCAATGTATCTAACCTTCTATTATCTATAGCTAATTGAACACCGACAATCCATCCAGCTTGGACTTCAGGAGGTTGAGACATGTAGCCTAATTCTGTAAGATTATTACCTTCTCCATTAACTACAGCACCTCTTTCTAAATTATTCTGTTTCCATAAACTAGATAACCTATTTTTAAAATTGGTGTTCTGATGCGCAGTGTCTACTGCTTTGAGAGCCTCCATTTGAGATTCTTGAACTCTTGCTACTTGTTTAGGGTCTGCTTTATTTGCAAACTGGTCAACATAATCTTTTATGTCTTTATCTGTTTTTACACCCGATATTTCACCTGAGCCAGCAGAAGAACGTCTACTAAGGTTATCTGCTGCGTCTTGTAACTGCTGAGCTTCTGTCCTAGTGTCTTGCCCGCCAGTCCCACCAAACCTACCTGTTTCTTGTGTTATATCGAAAGTGTCAGGGTCGTTAATATCTTTATCTAAAGCAGCTGCTATTTCGCTACTATCTGATACAGTAGTAGTGTCTCTTGCTGCACCCTGACTTAAAATTTTTCTAAGCCACTTATTATCTAACCTTTCATTAAACTCTTCGGCAGTTTCTCTAGTTTTACTAAGTCTGCCAAGCTCAATTTGTTTATTCTTGTAAGCGTTTATCGCATCATTTACTCTTTTTCCAGCGTTTCTTATTTCTTCTTCAGTAAGTTTAACGCCTGCTTTTTCTTCTATTGCTTCTGCTATTGTGTTGTTAAACCATTGCCATCCTTTGTCTGTAGAAAAACTTCTATAGTCATCTAGCGTCCCTCTTCTTGCAGCATCCATTAAAAATGGTATCACTGCTTGTTGCCATTTACCAAGTCTGCGCGGTTGCGTTACTCTCATTCTAGGGTCGGCTATAGCGTCAGCAGCTTTTAAATCTTGCACTTCACGCATTAATTTGTTTATGCGTTTATCACTAGCACTGTTGTTTATTGCTTTAAATACAGCTTGGTAAACATCACTAGTATCGTTATCTTCAAACCCATAACCAATTTCTTCAGCTACTGCTCGATACCTAATGTGTTTTTTGTTAGGTCTTTTACCTTCTTTATCGTTAAATTCTCTAAATGGATTTACTTGGGTAACTGTAATTTCTTCTTCAGCTTGTTCTCCTGGGGATTCAGGTGCAGGTTCTTCAGGTGTAGTTTCTTCCACAGGAGCAGGAGTTTCTTCTACAGTATCAGTAGTTTCTTCTACAGGAGCAGGAGTTTCTTCTACAGGAGCTGCTTCCTTAGTTTCCGTTGTTTCTGCTTTAGGTTTTGCACCTTTCTTAGTTTTAGCTGGTTTTGCTCTTTTAGCTTCAGCCCATTCAGCAGGAACTAGCGCTTGCGCAGCTGTCTTTTCTACAACACCAAGCTGTGTCATGTCATTGTTGGCTATAGCCTCGTTTCTTTGGACTAGTAACTCTTCTATATTTGCGTCTATTGCAGCTTGCTCTTCTGGAGTTCTGTTTTCTTTACCTTGTTGCAGAGCAATATGTTCATCAAAAGCTGCTAGAAAATCATCTTTGGTAGCTTCAAACTCTTGCGACCCGGCATTGTCTTCTACCCAAGATTCTATTACTTTAGGATTTGTATCATATACATCGTTGTCTTTACGCCATTGTTTGAATTGGGCTCCAAGTTCTGTAGTTTCATCAGAAGCTTCTATTCTTTGCTGTTCAATTCTTTTGGCTTTTTCTTCCTTATACCATTCACTCTCATCTGGCATCGTAGCTGCGTATTTAATACGTAACTCTTTCTGCGCGTTCAACTCTATGTCTTGTTGTTTTAGTTGCTGGGCTCTAGTAAACCTGTCGTCCTGCTGTATTTGTTCTACAGTTACTCCTTGCGATTCAGCAAAAGCAGCTAGGTCTTCTGGGGTTTCAACTGCATAAGCCGCTTCCATGTAAGCTTCTTCTTCCCGAACTAGCCTATTTTCTTCTTCCGCTTCTATAACTGCTTTTCTTTCTCTGGCCTTCTCCCTTGGGTCGCCAACTAGAGATGTAGTCAAGTTTACAGCAGCACCTTGCCCCATACCCGTAGCAGCGCCTATAACAGCTTCACCACCAACGTCTTCTAGTAAATTTTTGTCAGCAGCCCAGTTAACTGCTACTTGTTCTGTAGCTCCTTGAACAAATTCTTCTGAGCCTTCAATAAGACCACCACCAATAGTTTTATACGCCATACTACCGGATGTACTTTTAAGTAAATCTTTAGCTCCACCACCCGAACCTATTAGCGTATCTACATCATCTATACCAATTCGGTTAGCAACTCTACCACCTACCATAGAAGTTAAGCCAGTAGTAGGAATAGCCGCGGCGGCTTTTAAACGATCTACACTATAGTCACCTACGGAATCTGTTTCTGCAATAGCGTCTGTAACTGCTTGACCTCCAACTATAAGACCTTCACCAACTGCAGCACCGGTTATTGGGTTATCTAGTTTATCGCTTACTTTTTTAAGTCCTGTTGCCTTAGCTCCGGCTTTGGCTCCTTTTGTAATTACTCCACCACCAAAAATGTAAGGTAAAGACTGAACAGCTAAATTGACAACTTGAGTTGGATGGTCTTTTATAAACTCAGCAGCTTCTCCGCCTTGAGCAACCATATTATCTACCATATCGCCTATAGAAGCGTCAGGGCCTAATTCTTCTGCTGCGGCTTGTAACCTAATACCTAATTCAGCATTGATTTCTTTTTGTCTATCAGAATATAAAGTAGTTCCGATATAGTCACCGAAGTCTTGTAACTTAGCAGCTAAAGGGTCAGCTAATTTATTTACGCCTGGAACATAAGAACCAAGTCCAACTATAGCACCAGCAGCATTTGATACGCCGGAAAGAAATCCTACACCTACATCTGCTACATCTCTATACCAAGGGGCGTTTTCTGATTCAAACGATTCTTCCGTGCCGTACTCTATAGGGTCAGTCCTACCTGCTCCCTGATTACCTTCTGCACGTAGCGATTGCTGAAGATATTGATAAGCTTGTATGTCAGTTGTACCGTCAGGAGCCTCAATTGTGTAAGACCTGCCGTCGGGGAGGGTTACTGTATAGCTTGCCATTTAACTCCTTAGTTTGTTTGAGTTACTGTTACACCTTCAGGTAGTTTTGAAAGACCCACTTCATCTTCTGGGTCAGAATTAAATTGGTCTTTAAATCTTTGTAGAGCTGCTCTCGCAGCTTCTGGGCTTTCTGCCTGAGCTTCCAAGAAAGCATTACTACTCATAAACTGAGTTACCATACTTTGCCATTTTTCTTTAGTGTAGTCCCGTGGCGGTTCTACAGCTTCAGCGTTGTATTTCGCAGCTTGGGCAAGTACAAGTTCTCTATCTGCATTTGATTTGGCAATCTCTAAAGACTTTAAGGGAGTAAACTCCGCATAAAATGTTTCTTTGAAATCATTCCAGTTTTTACCTTCCGCAATAATATTAAGCTGACCATCACCATCTTTTTCAATTAGCTGTATTTTGCCGTCTCTATTGTCAAAGTACATATTACCTTTCATGCCATCTTGCATATCTATGACTTTAATAATAGCTTCTTTGGCAGCATTTTGACTTTTTCCTGTAAATGCGTTATCTACTTGCGCCATAAGTTTAGTACCTTCAGCAGTAATCTGAGAAAGTTGGTTAGCATCTATTGTATTTATCATATCTAATACTCGTTTATCGCCGTTCCAGTTTTGTTGCAACCATGCTTTTTGTGCTTCTGGAGATTCAAAACTACCATTACCCATCATTTCAGCAAAAGTACTCAACGTTTCATTTCCTTTAAGTATTAACTTTGTAGCTTCTAAGTTAGCTTGCGCTTGTGTGTAACCTTGTTCGCTGTTAAGTAAAGCCGCTGCTAGGTCAAAACCGTATTTAGATTCAGCAATTTTACCTTCTCGTTGTAACCTCTCAACTTCCAAATCGTCTTTTGTTTTTTTGTTTGCTTCCAATCCTTGGCGAACGTCTATACTTGTTTCGTCAGTAAATTCCCTTGCTTTTTGGGCAGCAATATCAGCTTCCGATTCTAAAATTGTGAGTTCACTTGGCATCTTGGCACGACTTTCTGCAGTTTGTTGTTTTGTACGTTCTATTTCTGCTAAGTATTTTTGTCCTTCAAGCGGAGTTAAAGTGTTGTACCTATTAATTTGGGCTTGAGTTAAATCCATATTTTTAACTTTAGCGTCGTTGTCTAGTTTAACTTTTCTTATATTCTCAGCTAAAGTGCCTTCTTTTAGTTTAGTGTCCAGTCCTAAATTAGTAAGATTTGCTTGATTAGTTAGCATCTGCATTGCACCTTTAGAGTCACCGTACTTAGTCATAACATCAGCTATTCTTGCATTACGGAGTCCTGTAAGTTGAGCAGGAGTAATTTGTTTATCGTACGATTGACCGCCATACATAAATTTAGTTGCGCCAGAAGAATGAGGGCCGATACCAGCATCTGGAGCTTGGATAGTAGTTATTTCATCGTCCATTATTTCTGCTGTTTCTTTGGCAGTAAAAAACTTATTGAAAGTATCGTTGGTGGCTTTAAAGTTATCGGCAAACTGCTGCCATGGTGATCTGCGTCGTGCCATTAGTGCACCTCCTTCATTTGAATGCCTAACATGTCGTAGTAAACTCCCATCCAGCCAGCACCAGAGTCATAAACTGCTTCTGGGTACATTTCCTTAACCTCTTGTGCCATTACACCTCTAAAGCGTTTAGAGTTCCATTTATAGTTAAAGTCATAAAGGTTTAGCCCTGTTGCATCGTCAATCCCAGCAAACTCAATATTTTCTTTAAGTCTTCTGTCAGAGAACATACCAGCACTATACATACTTGCTCCAGCTCCCATAATTCCACCTACATCTCCGAGGAAGCTACTATCTGCTTCATTCATAGCAAATTTAGTTTGGTTATTAAGAACGTTACCAAGACCAGACAACTGCATGTTAAGACCAGAACCAACAGTAGCAGCACCTTGATTCATACCGCCCATATACTGTTGACCTGCTAAACCATAGTTACCAGCTGCTTGACTACCTGCTCCAATAGCGCTACCGTACGCTGCAGTTGATGCGCCTGATAATCCTCTACCAAGGCCAGCTGCGTCAAGTTTTCTAGCATATCCTGTTTGTTGTGCTCGTTCTCTAGCGCCGGTCATTGCACCAGCTCTGTTAGCTGCTTGCATTAGTGCTGTTTGCCCAGCTGCCGCTTGGAATCTACCTGAGTTAGGATTCACTCCCATACTCGCCATAGCTCTTTCGTTGGCTTGTCTTTGTCTATTAAATGCAATTCCCGAGTCAGCTGCTGCTCTTGTAGCTAATTGATTTCTATAAGCGTCTGTGTCAAACGCCATGGCATCAGATACTAGCCCTTGTTCTACCGGCCTATATGTGTCTTTAAGATAATTATAGTAATCAGACCCTTGCGCCAATTGTTGATCCATAGCTAAGCCTTGTTTCCTAGCAATATCTCTCATTAGGGGGGCGTTATCAGTGTATTGTTGTTTGGCAAAATCTAATTGGTTTTGTCCTAGAGTAGCCATTCTGTCGGCTGCTGCTGCGCTAGCGTTTGCTAGTGGTGTGTAATCAGGTGCGTCGTTACCTTTTTTACTCATGTCTCTTTCCTCTGCGGTAGTTTTGAGGCCATAGAACTAGAACTACCACGTCTTGTCCTTCTGACCCTGCTTCTTGCATAATAGATTCCTGCAAGAACCCAATATGCTTATCTAGTTTTAATGCTTTGGAGTTGTCAGCTTCTACTAGCCCAGTAAGCCGTCTCAATCCGCAAGTCTCGAAAGCATACAAAAATGCGTGGTCGAGAAGCTCCAAAAACAGTTTATTGGGTTTG
>Ga0209645_1000395_pt1 | contig 22950 bp, 10 predicted proteins | sample ETNvirenome_6_30_FD_184070 | JGI IMG/M metagenome (GOLD analysis project Ga0209645, IMG submission 184070) | Marine viral communities from the Pacific Ocean - ETNP_6_30 (SPAdes) (version 2) | ecosystem: Environmental > Aquatic > Marine > Oceanic | place: Pacific Ocean | collected 2013-06-19
CCTTAAAACACCTGTAGGGAGGCAAGTTGGAATATATTGTGGTTGGTAATCAGGAACATTTGGATATGGGCCTCCTGATATTAAAACATTACCCATTGTGTCTGTTATTTCCCAACTAGTTTCATCTGTAAACTGATCGAGATTTATATTTATCATTGTTGGCACACAAGGTCCTAACGGTGGAGGTGGATTAGGTAAACACTGTGGTACAGCTCTGTTATGTATTAAACCGCTATTAAAAGTACTAACAGGATAATCAACTACAGTGTCACCACATATAGTAACATAATACTCTCCATTTACAATGCCATCACCATAACTGTCATATATAACAAAAGATATATTTTGTACGCTGTCAATATACAAAGTATCTCTATGCATAAAGTTTGGCTGTGTATAATGACCATATTCCACGTAGTCTATAGTATCGCCTTGATAAACAGAGTCATACAATATCCATCTAGTCTCGCTAGGATAACCGTCTGTTTTTATATGTATAACAACTTCTTTTTGCCCTAATAAAGTTAGTGGTAGTAAAAATAATATTAATAATTTTTTCATTTTAAAAATCACTCATTATTAGTTCGTCAATTTCTTCTTGTACTTCTTTTCTTGTAGCAGACATAGTAAAACTAAGATCTGCTTGATAACGTTTTACTTCTTCACCGTTAAAAATTATAATTGTAGGTACTACAACTATATTATACTTTTTTTGCCAGTCGCCCTCGTCTATACTTATTCTTTTTACGCCGCAATCATTTAACTTATTTAACCAGTCTACACTGTTGGCCTCGTTCCAACTAGCATTAAACTCAACAACACAAACATCTGTTTTACAAATGTTTTGGCCAAAAGCTGTAGCAGCAATCATAGTAAATATCAATATCAACATATACACACTAAAAATTCTCCAGCTCAACTCATCGTTATGTTTCATTATTCGTAAAGTTTTTCTTCTATTTTTTCAATAGACTTTTTAATTTCTTTGACGTCTTCCTGTGTATTCATTATAGTATTACGTATCATTTGATCTTTCATATCAAATTCTATACGTGAAACTTCAGGATCTGGTGGCGCTGGTAACTCTTTTGCTTCTGCAATATCAGCTTGTAATGTAAACCACATACCTACAAGCGTAGCTATTAAAGCAGCTATACCACCTAAAGTCTTAATGCTTACTTGAAAGCTTGTATCTTCATTTAATTCTTTTGCCATTTTTTTAGTGTACTTTATTATTATAGAATCACTTGTTTTTAATTTTATTTAATCATGATAGTAACATAAACCACTTTTGTTACTAGTTTTCATTTTACATCTTTCGCCGTTAGACTTTATTTTTGTACATTGTTTTTTCTCGCCAGTTTCGTTTTGTTCTACTTTTTCGTGTATTGTACAATAAATTTTACCAGGTAAAACTTCATTACGACACCTGTTACCACTTTTATTTATAGAAGCACATAAAACTTTTTTACCTTCTTCTTTTTCTTTTTTCTGAAGCTCTACGTTTTCTTTTTCCTTGGTTTCTTTTTCTATTTGCTCTTTAACCTTTTTTTCTTTTTTCTTACGCTCGTTTTCTTGCTCTCTTAATATTTTCTTTTCTCGCTTAATATCTTCTTTTACTTGAGCTATGTCTGGATCTGTTATACCTAAATCCCAAGTACTCCAACCTAAGGCTAAGGCTATTCTTTGCCAAGTTTCATTTTGTGAGTCTAAAGCGTTTTCAATGTTAACTAGTTTTCTAGCAAGTCTACCAAGTGGTATGTTAGTTGTACCTTCAATAACATTACCAATAGCGCTCCATATAGGATTGTCTATCGTTAGACCACGTTTTTTAAATACCTCTTCGTTATATTGTTTAGTTTTTATAGCAGAATATATTTTTCTAACTTTTGAACCAATAGGTGGCGCGAAGCTTAAAGCTTGTATTATAGTATTACCATGATCTTTGTTATAAGTCTTTTCTTCTTGTTTTAAATACTCTAACATAGTATTTTTAACAGTAGATATAGCTTTACCACCATAACCTATACCAGAAAGTATAGAGTCAATCATTTGATTTAATATTCTTTCTTTCTTTTTATCAGACTCTTCGTCATCTTCATCTCCAAACGTTGCAAACAATGCCGACTGTAAAGCACCGAATATAATACCTTGTATAGCTCCGTAATATATTATTTTAGATACATGTGTTTTATAATCACCTCTACCGTTAACTAAATCTCTAGCAGCTTTATTCATTATTCTAGCATACTGCATTGGTGTGTTTTGAAAAGATAATATTAATCTACCTAATGGATCGGCTTGTTGCTGTGAAATCATATCTGGTCTTGCTGACTGCTGAGAAGCTTCTGTGTTTTCTTGAAAGTCTAAAAACGCTTTTGCTTCAGCTTCAGATCTTGACATACCGTCTTTCATTAAAGATTTAATTCTATTTCTGTAAAACGTAGCACCACCACTAGCAATAGCAAAACTATCAGCTATTTGCGTAGGTAAAAATCCTACTTTTAATAAATATCTTATAGCTGCCTTAGCTTGTTCGTAAGCACCTTTACCAGTAACAGCTGCAGAAAGCTCAGCTTCATTTATACCTCTTCTATTACCAGCTCTTCTTTGTTTCAAGAAGTCAGAGTTAAATAGAAAAGCAAAGTCCTTCCAATATTGTTTTTGATTAGCAAACGCGGCTGCTGCTCTTAGTGGGTTGTTATCTGTCCAATTTATATAGTTAACAGACGATATAGTTTGTAGTACTGCAGAACGTACGTTGAAAAACATAATCGCGCCAATAGAACCATTTACCCAGTTCATATACTCGTTCATTAACCTACTTCTACCTGTTGGTCTGTTTCTACCAGTTTCCATACGGTACAATATATCTTCTAGAGCCTCTCTAAACTTACTGCCATATATAGCTTGTATTTTATTTAAATTTTCAGGACTAAATATTATATTTTTGTTTTGTAAAAACTCTTGTAAAAATTCAGATCTAACTTCACCTATAGCTCCATCACTCATTAAATCAGACTTTATATTTTCTGTAAGCCAATACTCACCAGGCGCTGCATAGCCTTGGTCTCTTTTTGATATTATACCTACAGCATCTGCAAAGCCCTTTAAATCAGAGTCGTTGTCTACAAAAGCAGTTAAGTTATTTAAATCTCTTTGTGATAAACCAGGAACTTCAAAACCATTTTGGTTCCAAAGATATACTCTTACAGCTTGATCAACTGTAAAATTACTATCTTCTATAATGTCGTTTAATTTTCTTTTAACCTTAGGATATTTTTTTAATAAGTTTTTATAATCATTAGCAGCGGCTTGTCTAGAAGAGTTTAGTTCATTTATGCCTCTAGCAAATGTATCTATTAAAGATTTTTTAAAGAACTCAAAATGTTTTTCACCTTGTCTACCCTTGCCTAAAAAGTTATAAATTAAACCACTAAAATCTTGTGCTGACGCAGGTATTATAGATTTGTACTTAGTTTTTCTACCTCTTAGTTCAGCTTGAGCACTAGAAAAACGCTTTTGTGAATCTACGCCAGTAACTTGCTCTATTATATCGTTAAACTGTTTATCAAAACCTTTACTAAATTGTATCTTAGCTTGTACAGAGCTACCTTTAATATCAAGCTGTTCCATCATATCTTTAACAGCGTCAACATTAGGTAAAGCATCGTCAACAAAATACATATCATTATAACCTTCAGCATACTTACCAGCCATCCACATAGCTTTTGCTTCACCAGTACTATTGCCCAAGCCAGTTATATTTTCTATTGGCATATCTATACCTTGACTTTCTAACCAAGCTTTAATAGCTGGCGCTGATTCAGGTGGTCTAGCAGTAAGTATATAGTTATTTTCAATACCGTACTTTTTAATTCTGTTTCTAAACTTTTGCATTAACGGTCCTTCAACCCCACCTCTTACATTTATAAAGTCTGTAAAGTCAAAGTTATAGCCGTCTGCAGCTAATTGAGGTCCTTTTATTGGCCACTCAGCAGAGCTTATTTCAACAGTAACATCTCCTTTTGTAGCTATTATAGTGTTTTCACCTTTGTCAATTAATGTTTCATCAAAATCAAAAGCAGACATACCTCTTGAAGGTGTGTTACTATTTATTGCTCTAGCCTTATTAACAGCTTTACTGTAATTTCTTGATGATTGTATTTCTCCAGGCGAAGCTACGTCTTTATACACCTCTACATAATCAGACATAATTTTACTTACATCAGCTTGCGTTTTGTTACCAACAAACAAATCGAATAACAACTCTTGTTGTTTTGAAACTATATTTTGATGGTCCCAAAGAGACTTGTCAATACCAACCCCATAGTTTTCTGCTAAAGTAACAAGCTTACCTTCGTTGTTTCTTAATAGTATAACGTTAGGGTTAATACCACCGTTATTACCATTTACGTCTGGATTAAAATATCTAATCCAAACCGGAGAGCCGTCTATTAGTATCATCCTACTATATCTACCAGCGTTTTCTTTGTAATTAAATCCAGCGCTAATATTTTGTAATCTATTATCAAACTCACCAAGTAAAGCTCCTTGTATATAATTGTTTAACGCGTTTTTTGAAAGAGTTTTAAACTTACCATCTATCATTATATTTAGCATGAACTTTGCAAAATCACTAGCAGCTTGAGTATGTTCTTCCATAGTTAGCTTAGCAGACTTAGGTATAATTTTACCGTCAAGATCTGTGCTTAAAAAAGAAACTAACGAGCCTTTTCTTATAAAATGACTCATATTTGTACTTGTTCCAGACAATATAAAGGCAACGTAAGGTATGTTAGCTTTATCTTCCTGTATCATTTCGTCAAGTACACTTAACACTTCTAGCAAACCTTTAGATCTTTTGTTTAACTTAAGTAAATCTACTATATTTTCTTTATTCGGAGTTCTTCTAACAACTAACTCTGATTGGTTTTCGCTATCAGGCCCAAACTTATAGTTTTTTGGAAACTCAGCTTTATAATCCGTGTTAGTAGCAAATAACAGTGGACCTCTACCAACTCTAACAACGTTACCGCTCTCGTCAAATATATCTCCTTCTATTTCTTGTGCTGTATCTTTTCCTACAACTTCTTCTAATATTTTTTTTCTTTCAACTATACGGTCACTAGTACCATCAAAAGTGCCTCCTGCAAGAATAAAAGCTTTTGATAATCTTTGTGCTAGCGCTTTCTTTTCACTTTTTGAAAGTCCATTTAAAAGCCAATTAAAAGCCCTTGTTTTACCTTCGACTGTATTAGGTACTGGTTCTTGACCTGATCTTTTTACTATATCATCAAAGTCTTCTTTTTGTCTTTGTTCAAACTCTTGATCACTAAGTTGGTCTATAGGCTGAAGAGGTTTACTAAACATTATTCTAGACTTACCATCAGCTAATCTAGCAGATAATTTAACATTACCTTGCTCGTTTAAATACTCTCTAACACCTTGGTTAGTCATCATCCTACCAGTTTGAGCTACTAAAGCTTTTATTCTAGAGCTTGTATTAGTATCTTTTTTATAAAGATTAGGTTTACCTCTCTCTGTAATACCAAACACTTCTAAAAACTCACTAGGCGTTATATTTTCATTTTTTATTTGTACAGCTAAACCTGCTTTTGTACCTGTCTTTGCCATTTTAGCTCTATCAGATTTAGTATAAAAAGCATCTAGTAAAACTTTTTGAACACCAGTTGATGTTCCACTAGCTGTTGAGCCTTCAGGCAACATAGATAATAAAGTGTTAGCATGTTTATTTATAAACATCTGTGCGTTTTTAATATCTGATTTTGTTAAGTTACCTACTTTAGGTTTTATACCAAATAGCTTTTGCGTTAAATCAGGCGTTAAATCTTTCAACGTTTTAAAGTTTAAATCATCTAGCTTCATAGTAGCAGCAACTTCTTTAACTTTTTCATTTATAGCTTCTGCTTCAGGCCCTAATCTTTCGTACAGTTTAATACCAATAGGACCTTTTACTTTACCAGTATCAAAATCTTCGTCTTGAAATATCTCTAGTGATTTGTCAGCAGCTGTTTGTTTAGACTCTAAATTAGTAGTTTCAACTTGTCTAGTATACTCAACCATAACGTCACCTTTAGCTCTGTATAATCTAGACTGAGTAAAGTTACCACTACCACCTACAAAGAAACCAAATAAACTACCATTAGCAAGAGATGGATCAAAGTTTGCTTCATATCTTTGTAATAGCTTTTGTCTAACTTTTTCTTCAAACTCTTCTATTTGCTGTAATGTGTTTATGCCAGTCGCGTCAGACACTCCTTGTCTAATTAAAGCGCCTAAACCTTTATTATCTAATATTTGCGTGTAACCATCCCAATATTCTGGACTTTGTCTAAACTCTTCTTTGCTAGTAAATTTTTTACTACCATCTTCATTTTGTGTTAAATTATCAAAATCACTTTTTATATCGGGAAAAGAAGCAAAAGTGTTTTTTAAACCTTTAGAAAAGCCTGGTCCGTATGCTCTCTCTTGTGTTTCTTGATTTTCTTTTTCAACTACTTTAGTTAAATCACCTTCAGCGCCTTCTCTAATCATTTTATCAAAAGCTTCGTTTTTCTTATTAGATTTAAAATAAGAATTAAAATCTCTTAAAAAGTTCATAACAGACTCACCACCATCGTCTTTAACATCTCTAAATGTTATAGTCTGCATGCCCCTTCTTTGTTTAAACCTTCTAATTGTATCTCTCATTTTACCAAGAAAACTATTAGAATACTTAACATCTTTTCTAACTAAAGCCTCTGACATTAAAGTTAAATACTCTTCGTAAACACCTTCATTAACACCATATCCACTTATACGAGCATTAAACTCTCCACCACCTTTAACTTTTCCAGGGTTGTCATTAGCAAACTGCATCATAGCTTCTGCAAACTTCTTTTGAAGAACAGGATCGCTTTTTAAGGTGTTTTTTAAAACATAATGCAAAAACTCGTGTTGTCCAGAGTTTATAAAACCACTTTGAAGTGACTGTTTTTTATTTATAACTATAGTCTTTTTACCTGAAACATCTTCAGTTATAAAAGCATTGTTACGGTAACCCTGAAAAGCTTGATCTGACTGCACTGTTTCTCTTAAATCTTCGTATTGCTCTAAAAGATTTTTTAATTCAGAACTCTCTTTAATACTGTTATCTTTACTTATCTCTTCGTTTACTTTAGATAACAAATTATTAAGTTGAATCTCTGTTGTTTTAAATTCTGACTCATCTTTTAAACCAAACTCAAATTGTATTTGGTTTCTGTTTATAGCGTTTTCAATATTTATTCTTCTTGATAACTTACCAGACTTATCTATTTTATTTATACGATCTTTTATAATAGCAGCTCTTCTACTGTTTTCAACTTGTTCTTCTGTAGACTTTAATTTAGTAATAGAGTTATCTATTTGTTTTTTTCTATTTTTAAATTTAGCTAAGTTTGCAGCGTCTTCTTTATTTAAAGCATCTCCATTTTCATCTTTTTGTATTTGGTCTATTGCTGCTTGTATATTTTCAGACTCTTCTAATAAATTAATTTCAATTATTTCTGCAACTTCTTCATTGCTGTAAGACTCGTAAACTTCAACATTTTCACCAGACTCTTTTAACTTTTGATTTAAACGTTGTCTATCTTTTTTCTGATCGTTTAAATATTTTTCGTAAGTAGCTGTAGCTTCTAGCTTTTTATTTATTTGTTTTATTTTTTTATTAACCTCATCTAGTTCTGTACCTGTTGAGTTTTTTCTACTTTGTATTAACTCATTTTTCTGTACTATTAAATCTATGTGTTCTGTGGTAGCATACGAAGGAGCTGATCTTTTAGCGTTTAAAACAGCTCTAGCGTAAACTTCTGATTTTTTAAGCTCTTCTAATTGCTCTTCTAATTTAGATAATCTTTTGTTTTTTATATTAGTCTCAATGCCTTTAGAGTCCTTAGTTTTTTGTATCTTCATTTCGACATCATTTATCATTTCACCTAATGTCTGTATAACTTGCTCGCCACTATTTTGAAAGTCAGAATAAACAATATCTTTTACAGCTTTTATAGTTTTTACATTACCAGCGGTTTGTAACGTACCTGCTAAAAATAAAGTACCCATAGCTAAATCACCTATGTTTTTAGCGTTCATAAACTCAGAGTTATGGTTTGCTACAAAAGTAAACTTAGCTAAGTCTTGAAAGCCAGCGTCTATTAGTTCTTCTGAAAACTCTTTAAAATAATTTTTAACAGAATTGTAAACAACTTGACCACTTGCTTCTAAAGTTGTTTTACCAATGAGATTTTTAGATAAGTTACTAAGAAAAGTTTTACCAGCGTTACTAGTTAAAAATTTTTGATCTGGCATAATTAACTGAGATAAAGCTGTAGCAAAGGCACTAGTGTTACCAAACAAAAAGGCTTGATCTTTATTAAGGCCTAGCTCTTCTCCCATTTTTATTTGATCATGTAAAAGAGCTCTGTGCGTGTACTTAGTAATAGCTATTTGTGTAACAAGTTTTTGATTATTCTTTACCCTGCCAAAATTTTGACCCATAATAACAAGATCATCAAGAGCTTTTGGTCCTTTAACGATGCTTTTTCTAGCTGTAGCGATAATACCAGCTGTAAATGGCAGTAGCTCAGCTATAGATTTAGTAGTATTTTTATAAGTAAAACCACCATCCCACATACCTTCTGTTCTTTCTGCTACTGGAAGAAAATCTGTTTCCATAAGCATATCTACAGTTCTACCAAAATACTCACTAAATCTCTTTTCATCTAAATTATCTAAAACTCCCATCGCCTGAAAAGCATTTTCTAATTTATACATACCGTATTCTATTATTTCGCCTGGAAAACCTATATAAACACCTTTTGCAATATCAATACCTCCTTGAACTAAAGTATTAACAGCGTCCATAGTAGGATTATCTTTGTTTTGATTCAACCACTCGTTGTATAACTTTTCACTATTATAAACATCTTTTTGAGGACTTAAAATACCATTCAAAACAGTATAGCCAGCTTCGTTAAATATTTTTGTTTTAGTATTGTTAATATCTTCATATTCTTCTGAAAGCTTCTCTCCTTCTGACAAAAGTTCTAGTTGCGTAGTATTAATAACATCAATTTGTTTCGCGATGTTTTTAAAATCTTCGGATTCTACTATTTCATTATATTCTTTTCTATTTTCCTGCCATTTTTCTAAATGATTTTGTCTATTTTTAAGCAAAACTTTTCCTCTTTCATAAAGCTCTAAATATTTTTTTCTATCTTCAGAGTTTATTCTAGCTGATTTTTCCAACTCTTTCATTTCTTTTGTTATCTCAGGCAGATAAACATCGTCTATCATTTTTATAGTTTGCTCTAAAGAATTCATTGTAGTCTTACGTTTACTTAGCTCGTTTTCAATACTACTAGCTGCTTCATTTACTTCTTGAACATTATTTTCAAACTCAATAGATTTATTTTCTATATCTTGAGTTTTTATTTTTAACTCTGTTTCTTTTACTTTTAACTTTTCTTGTTCTCTTTTTAAAACTGTATTTTTTACTTCTTGTAAAAATTCATTTTTACCTGATATATCTATAGGCGCTATTAATTTAAATGAGAATGCATCTTGTTCCTTTCCCTCCGTAGCTAAAATATCTTTTTTTAGTTTAGGATTTTTTTCTAACTTTTCTATAATAACGGCTTTTTCTTCGTCGCTAAGTTCTATCTCGCTAAAAAACTTTTTATATTCACCGCCATAATAATTTTTAGTTTCTTTAATATTATCTACAAGAGTTCCAAAATTATCTTGATAGTCTTGCTCTAATATTCTAAAAATTCTATCATACTCTTTAAACTTAATTTTATTTTCTGGCGTTACATTTTTAAAATTTTCAATATCTTCTGCTGTTATATTACCAATTGATAACAAGCCATCTTTTTCTCCTTTAGCTATACTTTGTAGTTGTTCTAAACTTTCATAACCTTGATCATTTAAAAAAGAAACAATCAAAGCATCATTTTCAACTCTGTTTCCTTCGCTTTCCAGCAACCCAGCTTCTTTAAAATTATTGTATTTTTCTAAAGATCCTTTAGCCCTCTCTATTTCATCATTTACAGCTTGATAACTTTGATTCATAGCAGAAATACTAGATGCGTTAGCTTCTACTATTTCATCCGCTCTTTTTTTATTTGTTGCTAATATGCTAGAAGCATAATCTAATTGTTCATACTGAGTACCGTTTTCTTCAACCCAGTTTTTAATTTGGTTGTGTATTTTTTTAGCATTGTTATCTCTAATAGTAGTTCCAAAAACTCCAGGCGCGCTATCAAAAACTTTCATGTTTAAACTAACTACTTCTTCTTCACCTTTAGAGTTTATTAGTTTAATTTTATCAGAGCCAGGACCAGCAGTCTCTATAGCTACGTTATATTTTTTTAATATATCTTCGTATTTGTCTACAAAGTATTCTTCGTTAATTCCATTAGTTAATCTACCTTCAAAGCCTACAGCTTCGTCAGCTTGCGCAAAATCATCAGCTATATCTGCTTCCATGTCGTTTAAAGGTGAATAATAATTCTCTTCTTCAATAACATTTAAACCTTCAAAAAAGTTAGGATCTTGATCTTGTACTTGTGCTTCATTTAAAAGCGTTGTAGTTCCATCTTCATTTAGTTCTACAAACTTAGGTTGAGTAAATTCTTGCCCAGAATTATCTTTAACTCTAAATATATTAGTGTTTTCACTTTTATACAAATCCATGTCGCCAGGATTAATATTTAACTCTTCGGCAATAGAGTTAATATTATCAACGCCATAAGTAGTATTTAAATCTTCTGTATTTTTGTCTCTTTTTTCTTGTTTAATATTTTCTTCTTCTAGCTCTCTTGCTTCTTTTTGTTTATTTAACTCTATTGATAGTTGCGAAAACTCCTCTTTTACATCAGCTGGTACCATAGGTGTAAATACAACTGGGCCTTCAAGAGGGCTTTTAATAGTCTCTTGCTCTTCTTGTTTTTCTTCTTCTTTATTTTCACTTACTCCAGCATGAAAATCACTGTGCTGTTGTTCATAGTCAACAAGCATTATCGATGGATGTCCATCTTCAAATGGTTCGTGCTTTAAAGGTGATTTTTTAATTTTAGTCATATTTAATTTTATTGTTGATTTTGCATTTTAGCTTGTAAGTCTTCTAGCTTAGGAAGCTCTTCGCTAGACATCTTTGTTCTGCCACCAATAAATGAGTTTGCTTGATTACCACTTCTCATAGCCACATAATTAGGGTCAAATGCAGATCTAAGTCTGTCAGCATAAAATTGGTGTAATCTAGTATCTTTTTCAGGATGAAAAGAGTTGGGATGTAATATTTCATCTGATATATTACCAGCGGCTAAATCTTCTGACACATCTTGTAAGTATTCGTGTAAAAAATATATACCACCTATTTTATCAGACACAAATATTTTCCAAGCATCATTATTTATAAGCATGTTATCAACAGTAAAGTCTATGTTAAAGCTAGGATGTTTAGCTGCGGTTTGACCTTCTTTTACCAATTGTTGATGTAGCTGCATGTACCTCATTTCTTCGTCACCTTTTATTACCCAGTTTTCAGTTACGTCCATAATTCTTTTGGTAACTACTTGGTTGTTTGGTGGTACAATACAACTTAATAAAATTTCAAAACCAGGGCCAAACTCTATAAAACCACCTTCTGTCCAAAATATTCTGTCCCATGTTAAATCAGTATAGTTAGAAAATAATTTTTTACCTCCAACTCCACCACCATAGTAAGTAGCAAAGTCTGCTTTTAAATTTTTCAAGCTATCAAGTTGTCTAGCTATATTTCTAATAGCACCAGCCATGTGCTGTGCTTTTGCAGACTGGTTACTAGCCATTAAGGCATCATACTGCTTTGTTAAGTTAGCCACAAACTCGTTTATTACTAATTGGTTTCTTTTACCATGAACCTCAGAAGACTTTGCATCGTTTCCGTATGGTAAATTTTCAAAATATTTTTTTACGTATATATCTTCAGCCATGTTTTTTTATTTTATTGTCCACCACCTGTAACAGCGCCCATCATACTACCAGCACCAGGCAAAGCCATGTTTAGACCAGTTGTTACAGCTCCTGATATAAATTTATCAAACTGAGCGTTTGCATCATCTAATCTTGCATCAGCAGCTTCTTTTCTTTGTAAAGCAAAATCCATTTCAGCTTGCTGTCTTGTTAACGCGTCTTGTTCTACTAATTGTCTACCTTTTCTTTCTAATAAATCTCTTTGTTGCTCGCCTTCTGCTTTTTGCTGTGCTAATCTACCTGACTCAGCTATAGCTTTTTGTTGGTTAGCTTGTTCTTGAGCACCAATACTAATAGAAGCTTCTTGCGCTTGTTTAACACCTTGGTTAGCTAAAACCTGTGCTAAACCAGCAACACCACTACCGCCAGCAGCACCTTGCATACTAGACATTATATTAGCCATTGCTTGTTGTGACTGTTCTTTTGCAAACTTAGCTTGCGTAAGATTTACAGTAGCGTCTTCATAAACATTTTGTAAGTTTTCGTATGGATTTTTTACGCCAGCATAAGGGTTCTCTATTTTTCCACCAAAATAATCTTCATACTGCTGTTCAAAATCTTGATTAGCAACCTCTTGTTCTCTTCTTAACTGTGCTCTACCGAACAAAGCGTTTACAAATTTATTTGGTGATTTTTTATTTCTTTTCATAATTATATTTATTTAATGTATAATTACACTGTTTTAGTGTTATTTACTACTAATAGTTATTTCAGATCCAACAGAGTACATTTCAGCTTTCGTCTTGCTATTATTCTTAAATTTTGCTTCAGCATAGTAACCTACTAATCCAGACAAGTTGATTCTACTGTCTTTAGCAAACATAATAAAATCACCGTTAGTAGGCTGAGTTGCAACACCTACGTTGTCATTATCTATGTCTATAGAGTTGTTAGTTATTTCTACAATAACACCTAATAAAACTGGCGTTTGCGGACTTTGATTAAAACCACCAATTAAGTTTGGATCTACGCTATAAGCATAATCGCCTAATTGTAGAGAATCATTATTTATGTTTGATGTAAAGTTTATAGTATATGTTGGCATATTTATTTTTTAAGCAGAATCTGTTCCTGCGGTTAATATCTTGTTTGTGTCTATATATACATTTTGATTAGCGCTAGGAAACCTAGTAAAATTTACGTTTCCAGTTAAAAACACTTCGTTACTACAACCATCTATATGCACTCTAGTACCAACTCTAACAGTTCTTTCTGAACCAAGAATTTCGCCTCCTGTTATTACTATATTACCGTTAGTTAAGTCTACTGGAGTAACAGCAGATATTGTAACTGAATTAGGATCAACAGCTGGGTCTAACCCTCTAATTCTTACTTTAGCGCCCGCACCAACACCAGTTGTTCCGTTCAAGTTTATAGTTGTGGTGTCAGTTGTTATAGCGGTTCTAACAGTCTTTGTTATTTTACTTAACTTAACAAAAGTACTATCAACTGATAATTTTATACCTATAGCTTCATTAATTAATTCAGGGCCATAAGCTCTAAACAAAATAACGTGAGTATCACTCCAAGTTTCGTTGCCGTTTAAAGTAACCGTATTAGTATTTCTGTTAATATCTGTTATAGCTCTTAACTCGCTTTGGTAAACACTGTTTATAGAGCTAACTTGCATGCCAATAACTAAACCATCTACGCTTGTTAGCGTTAAAGAGGTAGAATTAGTACCTCCACCGCTAGCCGTGTAATTTCCAGTTTGCCAATACATAGCTTTTTGGCCCCAAGTTCCAATGTTTAAATTTTCTTCTGTATCAGTTATAAAAAATCCAAGATCAGCTACTTCAGATTGCACCGACAATTGTTTGTCTACCATTTTAATAGTATTACTAGTGTCATCAATAACAGAAGAAGTTAGCGTGCCTATAGTTGTATTTTGTATTGAAGTTCCAGATCCACTCGCTATAAGTGTAATAGTAGTACTTTTAAATTGTTTTTTTGTAACTTTAGCAAAATATCTATTGTTATCATTGTCTATCTCTGTTTTGTAAGCTGGGTTAGTATAAACTTGAACTTCATACGTATCACCTGAACTAGCAGATGGAACTTGTATTGCATAAGAGCCCGGCGTAACACGCTTTAATCTACTAAAATTACTGTATGTAGAAGCAAAAGTTCTAGTATCAAAGTTGTAATATCTAGAATCTGAAGATCTTTGTACTTGTAAATCAAACAAAGCGTTGCTAGTACCTTCAACTACTAACTGAAAAGTTCCTGCCGAAGATTTTAAAGGCTTTGAATCTACTGTTATTTTGTTTATTAATTCTAAGCCGCTAGCTGTTTTTAAAACAACTTTTTGTGCTGCTACAGAAATTTTTATAGGTGTATATGCCATATTTATATTAGATTTTAAGGGATTATACAGCTACCATCGTCTGTGTTAGCAGTGTAATCAAAATTACTTGCATTTGGATTTGTACACCCATAATGGATGTTTGCAGCTAAAAAACCATTTAAATTATATTGAGTTCCGTTAGCACTTGTAATTGTAACAGCTATAGGCCCTATTGGTAAATTAGTAGCTTCTTCATCTGTACCGCCATTACTCCAAGCGAACGTAAAGCCATCAGAAATAGTTACAGGTATATTTGTACCACTATACGCAACTCTAGCAGCGCCGCTAGTCGCAGTAGTACTAGTATTACCAGGCAAAGATAAATCTATCTCTCTAATTTGAAGCTCAAAACTTTGTGCTGTAAAAATACAACTTCCATCATCTTGGTCAGCTCCCGCATTATAATTAACAGCGTTTGGATTTGTACATCCATATATAATAGGTATACAACTTCCGTCATCAACGTTTGCGTTAGGGTCGTAGTTAGCAGCTGTAATATCTGTACATCCATAAACTGGTAATACACACGAACCATCATCAACAGTAGCAAGAGAATTATAATTAATTGCTGTTGGATCGGTGCATCCAAAAACGTCTACTGGTGGAGGTGGTGGTGGGTTTTCTACTTCGTCAACAATACCTATTCCTTGAAAATTAAAAGCAGCAGGATCTATATGAAACTCTGTACCTTTTATATAGTTAAACCATTTTCCTTCTTTTTCAATAAATTCATTTACAGTACCTTCTTGCTTATTAGTAAACACACTTTCAACATACCAACCTTCTTTCGCTTGTAAATTATAATATTGCCCATCTGTAAGCCCTGTAATTAGGTCGGTTGTAAATACATCTACTTTAGACTGCGTGCCTTCATAGTTCAACGTGTTAAAATGTTTTACTAGCTCTGGTTGCATGTTTAATATAGGCGTTATAGACGAATCTAAAAAGTCGCCATAAAAAGTGTTTCTTATATTATTAACGTGATGCTTATAAGACTGTCCTTTATCAAACGAGTAGTATTGTTTAACTGAACTTAAGGCTATTTCAGGAATAAAAGATTTAAAACTTACCCAACCTTTTGCTGTTTCATTGTACGTTACAGTTGTGTCTTCTAAAACTACAGATCTGGTAAGAGCGCCTCTTCTAGAGTTGTTATTTGTATTTTTTTGTTTCAAAGTCAAGTTGTAATCACCTTTGTAAGCGTCGTAACTACCATACAAAACATCGTAATTAGGTAATTTATCTCTAAAATAATCTGTCATACCAGCGTCAGATATAGGCGTTAAACCATCTCTTGATAATCTAAGTACAGCGCCTCTTTGTTTGTCTGTAAAATAAGCTCTAAATGATTCAGCGGCAAAAGATTCTGGATTAGTAGATATACCAAAATTACCAGCAAATGGCTGTGTTGTGCCTAAAAATCTATTACTTGTTAAAAGCTGCGTTTGTCCTTCTGCGTTAAACAACAAGTCTCTATCAACAAATATCTGTAGCACTTTATCTTCACAAAACGTAACTAAATCTTTTGTTCTTGAGTAAAGTTTTTGTATACTACCAAACGTAGGGTTAACGTCTTTAGTTATTTTTTCAGCTTGTATAAATTGATTTAAGTTATTTACACCACTAGTAGAGTTATATAGACCAGAGAATATTAAGCCATACTTTCTATGTTCTTCAGCGTATGGCTCTTCTAAAACAGTTGAAGCTTTTACGCCGTTTAGTATAAAGCTTTCGTTAAAATCATCTCTAATTCTATTAGATTCAACACCATTACCAAAACTAAAACAGTTGTAATATGGAAGTCCATAGTACTCATTAAATACATCAGGATTTATCTTTAAAGTAAATATTTTATTGTTAACTACTTCTATATCTATTATTGTAGCCTCTATATAGCTACCATCTTCTCTAATAAATCTAAGTTTACTTCCTATGTAATCTGCAGTCTGTAAGCCTGTCGTTCCGTGAACAAGTCCAGGTGGCGTTAAGCGCAGTGTGTTACCATTTTCCCAGTTTCTAACTTTTAAAAATAAATTTTCTGTTCCAGCGTTGTCATTTACAACCTCCCAGTCAGTAGGATCTGCGCCATCAAGCTCTGAAACAACTTTTGTACCCGGAGGCGCAAGTATATTACCTCTAACTTCTTCAGAGTCTTCAACTACACCAATAGGTATATTATCACTAGCTTCAAAATAAATATTTAAATCAACGTCTTCTTTTGCTTCTGTTTCAAATATTGCTGGAGATGTAGGAAGTGTGTTAGAACCTGTTTCTAAATAATTGTCTATAAAATTTATTAATGAAGGAATTGTATCGCTAACAGTACCAGGGCCGTTATCAGAAGTATAAATGCTAGTACTAGGACTTGCTGTTCTTGGATCTTTATCTAACTCTAAAATATAAGTAACTCTTCTATTATTAGCTTTACCAAAATTAACTATAGTTTTCTTAAGATCGTCCCATTGCGGCTCACCTACACCGTTTCCAGAAGCACTAAGCCCTCCGCTATAATTAAATAGAAATGCAAACTCATACATAGCTTGAGCTACAGAAAAATGAGCAAAAATTGGTGTGGCCGACAAAGAAGATCCGTAATCAATATAACCGTCATGAGTAAAAACCGTTCCAGAGATTGGGCTAATAAAAGGGTATTTAGAATAACCTCCAGCTGGACCACTACTCCATCTAAAATGAGGGTTCCAACTAGTGTGGTTGTATAAAAAGTGTTTTGTTACTTTTAGTATTGTATAAACAGTATTATCATCTCCTTCTATTGTAAATCTACGGCCTTGTACTAAATTATTTATTATGCCTTGGTTAGAAGGTTGAGCATACGTAGGATCAAAACATTGTGCCCAATCAGAGTCGTTTGGATCTGTGTTGCTTAGACCCATGCTAGTAGGATTTGGAGTCCAAGAATTAGATCCAACTGTAAGATAGTTACTAGTACCAATATTAGCCCACTCATCTTGAAAACGAGCGCCACCATATTGAAACCCAAACTGACTCGTGAGATTAAATCTTTCTGTGTTAGATCCTGGTCCTGGCTTTATTTTAGGTTGATATATACTTTCAGCATGTATTTTTTGTAAAAATTCTTTAGAAAACAACGTGTTATACAGTTCAGACCACGTAAAACCTTGAGCAGGTAAATTATTTTGAAATTCGTTTTCTATAGCATTAAAGTTACCGTCATGTAAATCTACGCCAGGCGACATAAAAGAAAGGTGTAAATAAGAAGGCGTAGAACTACTAGCAGAGTTGTATGTATTTGTAAAACCACCACCAGTATTACCTACGTACCCAAAGTCTTGTATAGTTTGATATATTTTTCTATTATTTGCAAGTCTATAAGCTTGATTGCTCCATTGTCTAGCGCTTGTCAAGCTATACGGCGTTCCTGCCGTACCATTAGGAAAAGAGATAACACCTTCTAAACCATTTACCCATTGATTTTTACTTGCCGAAGGGTCTCCTTTTGTCATTCTACCGCTTTTGTCAGCATCTAAAGGTGTTGAATCTTCTTGAGCAGCCACAAAACCTAAAGCATCAACAAACCAGCCAGTGTCATTATTGGCGCCACTATCAAACGTAGAAGCGCTAGCAAAATCACTTGGCTGGACTGACAAGTTTGGTATAGTGGTTGTTAAAACACTATTAACACACGTAAATGGATTTATACCAAGTAGCGTAGCGCCGTTACCAGGATTTTGTATTGTGTTTGACAAATTAAAATATGGAACTACACCAATATTAGAAAAATTAGTAGTATCAGTTGTAGATGGTATTAAAAACTGTTGCGTTATAGGGCTAGAAATTATTTTAACAAAAAATCTACCTTCAAACTCTGTAGCGTCTTTCTCTACTGTTTTAAGTATACTAAACGTTAAACCATCTGTAGCGTTTAAATTACCGTTACCGTCTCTTACCCATGAGTCTGATTGTGCTATTTTATCTTTTAAAGCTATATTATATTGGCCAGTAGCATTAGAACCAACAGTTGTATTTTCTATAGCAAAAGCAGTTACTAAATAAACTTTAGATTTTATAACACCGTTTCCATTAGGAGCGTTTATAGAAAATTGAACTGCTATTCTATCGCTAGGAGTTAATGCTTTTTCAATGTCTATACCACCGTGAGTATTCACAAATTCATTGGCGTCAACTTCAAGACTAGTGACACCGTCGCCTGGTCTTTTATTAATATTAGGAAATAAATCTTCTAATACAGTTAAGCTTCCAGAAGCTGTGCCTAAGTTTTGATAGTTATATTTAATAGACTCTGGGGATTCATTTTTTATATCTATTATTTTTATTTTGTTTTCAACAGGAACTATTTGTTCTATATCAACCTGTTTTTTAATACTAAAATAATCTCCTTCTTGTATTTTGTTTCTATCAGACGACGGAAAAGATATCCATAAATTTTCATCACCAGATGTTTTGTAAACCCTGTCCATCGTTAGGTTGTAGTACTCTCCAGTAGTTTGCTTTATATAATATTTAAAATAATAAGCCCAATCAGGTGGTGGTCCGTTTAATTTAGCTTTTAATCTTAAAGATTTATCTGGGTTAAATAAATCATAAGTCGAAGACTCATCATCATCGTAAGGTATGTTTATTGAAGCATTTTTACTTGTAAAAACAGGTGTTTCTCTTCCAAATTCATCACCATACACAACGCCAAGATAATAAGTTCTTAATGATTTTATAGATTTTTTACCTTTGTTTTCTGGAAAGTTAATATTCTCGTTAAAATAAAAACCTCTTTGTTCTTTTGCTACTTGTATATCTTGTTTAACATAACTACCTTGCGAGTCTATCATGTTATAGTTCTGTACATAGTTAGCAAAAACTAATCTGTTACCAGTTATTTCTTGTGCTAAAGCTTTTCTAGGAACATTATCATAAGGTCTTAATAATTGATTTTCAGGTAATGCTGCATATATATTTTCTACTGTTATCTCGTATTGTCCAGTAGGACTATTACCTTCTATAATACTACTTTGTAAAGTGCTACCACTCCAACTAAGTATAGCGTTATTAGGAAAGTCGTTTGTGTTCCATTTGTTAGGCGTTCCAGGGTCATCTGGTTTTATACTGTCTACAGTATATATTGTAGTAGATCTTTCTTTTTTAAACAGTATATCTAATTGAACAACGTCCTTAGGAACGTTTGCTTCTACTAAGTTATTAAGCAATATATTTATAGAATTATTTTCCATACCAAGATTATAAGGATCTTTTGTTGGATGGAAACCAAATCTACCTGCTAAAAACACAGGTTGTGTAAAAGGTGAAAAAGCAGAATATTCACCATCTACATATTTATATCTTGTTGCAAATCTTATAAACTCTCTTTCAAATATAGGTTCTACATCTACCTTCTTTATAGCATTAAAACTTTGAGCAACATCTGTTTGAAAAGTACCGCTATTTATAGCTACTATTTCAAAATCTATTTCAACACCAAAAGAAGTTAAAACAGGTGGAGTTCCAATTGGAGATGGCGGTTGGGGAATAATAGATACTACTCTAAGAGAAACGTCAAAAACACCAGCTGTTAAAGAAGTAGTATCTGAGCTCGCTAAAACAATATCATCTAATTGAAAGGGCGAAGGCCATATCGGATTGTTCACATCTCCAATTAACACGCCAGAAATGGTATCACCAATATTTTGTCCAAAAAAGTTAATAGCAGGTAAAACAACTAGATTTTGTATAGCTGATTCTTTAAATATAACATCAGGTGATTTAGTTGGTCTTTTTTTAATTACAGTTATATTTTCTAACTGAATATCACCTTGGCTTACACCGTTAACTACAAGTTGAGTATGAGTTGTTACAGATGTAGTTCCTTGTTTACAAGATTTTATATTTATTTTTTTAGGTTCGTTTTCGTTTGTAGTATAAAACAGTAAATCGTCTATTATATTTATACCCGTAATTATTTTATCTGGGTTAAAACCTAAAATTCTTTTTGTATCAACAAAAACCAAAGTTTCATTTCCAAAATGATCTAGTTCGATTATAAAGTTGTTATTAGCGCCTGTTAAAAAATAATAAAAAACATCGTTTTTTTCATCAGCTATAGCGCCAACACACACTAAATCATTGTCGTAAAACGTATCAAATTTATTTATACCAACTACTTCGTTACCTAAAATATTTTGTACAGTTCCAACATCTGAGTTTTCAGAAGTAGAAATTTCTACGTTCATAGCGTCTCTATACTGTCCGTTAGGTACTAATCTTTCATCAAGGTCCTTGTTCATTACACCTTGACGAAAAACATTTTTAATCTCTGGCATATCTTAGTGTTTAATTATTTTAGACTTACCTCTAAAGCTTTGCGCTAGTTCGTCTAACTTTAAATTTGATAATCTTAATTTAGCAGTTCTTATAGCTGCAAATTTTTCTTTTTTAAATCTAGGTACTAAATTTTGTCCGTAACTACTAGTAGAGAGTATTGCAAAAGCTATTGACTTGTACATAGCTTCTTCTGCAAACTTATGTACTATCATTTCTTGATCAGTACCTAAACCATCGCTTATATACTTTAATATCACATTATTTCCTGAAATATTAGATGAAAAGTGAATTAAACCTCTTAACTCGTCTATATAGTAATGCCCGTTAACTTGAGCCATTGTAGGTTCTAAACCATATCTACCACCAATATTTAATTCGTATATATCGTCGTTGTAATCATATTCATCTACTACAGAATTAGTATTAGTGTCATGAGTTTTAAAGTTACTCCAAGCCTTAGAATCTCCAGGTATTGCAACAAAAGTAATCTGATTTGTAGAGCCAAAATTACTAGATGTAGAGTCTTTAAGCATAATACTATCAACTGTTATTACAGCTCCGTCTACAGCTATTACTTTAGTACCAGGCGTTGCGTGAGTATGCGAAACATACATACCTATAGAAACTTGAGCGGCATCACTAACTGAAGCAGCTGTTATTTTATCTTCATTTTCACTATAAGTAACTCCGCTTAACACAAAAGCATCTCCTATCTCTACAACAAGATCTTCATTTACAGCCGTGTTACCACCGTTACTAGGAAACGGCTCTGGAAACATACGAAAAGTTAAAGTTTCATCGCCAGTAAAAGCGGGTATAATCGCAGTACCATCAACAATATTGTTAGCATTGATAGTAGAAGGAAAACCAGTTTGAAGGTAATCTACTAGACCTATAGTTGTTACACCGCCACTATGCACGACACTTCCGACAACAGTGCCTAGAGGTATGTTAGGAAATGGATTATTGTTATCAAAATTAGTACCGTCTACTTGCATACCTACTAAAATGTTTTTATATTCTTTGTCTAAAGTAACAATATTAGTAGAATCTGATAATGTACCTACGGCTGTTAATTTATAACTTCCATTTTCATCTTGTTTAAAAGAAGGAGGATTAGAAGTGTGTCTAATAGGATATAAAGGATGTTCTATACCAGAGCTGTCAGTCCAACATATTTTTGTATAGTTAACATAATCATGAGGTAATGGAAAAACTAATGTAGGTGGAACATCAAACTCTTGTGATTTTATAGATTTAAAAGTGTCAAAAGAAAGCTCTTGTATTGCTCTTTGAGCATGAAAAGCTATATCAGTTCTTTTTATTTTTGGTATTATTTTATTTTCACCAACATAAGCTATTGTAAAGTTAGTTATAATATCATCTAATGATACGAACTGGTAACCACCAAAATTGTCACCGTCATAATAATCTTGCTGCGTTTGAGTTAATAATGCCATTTATTTTATTGTTTTTCTTGTTGAGTATTTTTTAAGTCTTCGTTAGCTGCTACTTGTTGTAATGCTTGGTCTTTAAGCGTAAAGCCAGCTAAACTAAGTATTTTTAAAACTAATTCTGTTTCTTCAGAAGGATGTAATTCAAAGTTTACTAAATCAGGAGAAGTTGAGTTATGAAGCGCTTTGTTTCCTACCACTACATAAGTCCAATTTACTAAGTTAGGTTTTCTTATGTAATCTACGCTAACAACTGGATCTTGTCTACCTGCAAAACTAACTATACTATCAAATCTATCTACTATATATATAGGTCTTTTTCGCGTAGGCTCTGCTAGAGGACTAAGTTGAAATAATTTAAATTCTTTTTTAGTTACACGCTCGTACATTATATTTTGAAAGAATATATTAGTTAATCTATAAAAATTTGGAAGAGCAGTTAATAAAATACTATTTTCAACTACAGAAACATTGGCAGGTGCTGTTTGTTCAAAAATACTTATTTTTTCTTCTAAAATATCTACAGTGTCAGCATGTACAGTGTTATTTCCAGGCGTTCTTAGAAATTGATTTAAATCGTAGAAGTACTGCTCGAATATGTCCATTTGTGCCTGGTTTGCTAGCAGATTAAATTCTTGAGGTGTTATATAACCTCTTTGTTCTTTATTAGCGAGTGTTAATACTCTTTGATATATTCTATCTACGTTTATCATAATATTTTTTTATTGTAGTTACGATCGCCCCGTAGGGCGACCGCTCTACAGTTTGATTAGTTGTTTA
>Ga0209645_1000396_pt1 | contig 22861 bp, 44 predicted proteins | sample ETNvirenome_6_30_FD_184070 | JGI IMG/M metagenome (GOLD analysis project Ga0209645, IMG submission 184070) | Marine viral communities from the Pacific Ocean - ETNP_6_30 (SPAdes) (version 2) | ecosystem: Environmental > Aquatic > Marine > Oceanic | place: Pacific Ocean | collected 2013-06-19
TCTGCATACTCTGGTGCATGTAACCTGACGGTGGTGCATAGCATCTGTGCTTCTTCTAGTGGCATCTTGACCACATGTTTGTCGCACATATCACGAGCACACAACTCAGGTGTGTAGTTAATAAGAAATCTATTCATGGTTTCTCCTTAGTCTGTTTGTTCTACTGTAATCAAATCCATCCAAGTGTAAATTGATTTACAAACTGTACGGATTTGCTTTGAGTTATAAGCATTCATATAAAAATAATAAGTATTCTTAGTGCCATCTTTATGACGATACTCTACATAATATCTGTTCATGGTTTCTCCTTTGGTTTAGGTGGTGGTAGTCCTGACCAATCGTCACATGGATCATCATGCGGCATCGGCTGTTCCATTGGTTTCTGTTTCATTTATTTTAGATACCACTACAAGTACTTCAAAGATGTAGTCTTCAACTACTACAAGCTCTGCCCGTAATCGCACAGTATCCCCCTCGTTAGCAAACTTACGCAAGTTCTTGATGCTAATACGTTTGTCGCCCCTACCTTTTGCTTTGTAGAAAGTAACAACTGTGGGTGTACCATCTTCGTACAGTGAATCCCATTTCATCTTATCACCTGCTTCCAATTCATCATACGTGTGTTCCAGTTCTTCTGTAAGAAACTGTTGCACAGTTTTATTGGCATCAATGATGCTTTTGTCTAGCATCGTCTTAGTCAGTTTGATTTTAGCTTCCATAGATAGCTCCTTTCAGTTTGCGAAACATCAATGCAAATGTATACACCTGTATATACACAATGAACAATGTCTCTGTTTCAATAGACTTTATGTCTATCCCTATACTTGCTGCAAACCCAACTGTAAACAGCATGGTAAAGTATGCAGACATGGGTATAAGAGCCACATACGTCATTGCAATGCAACTGGTGCAGGGAATATATACCCATAGTTTTTGTATTCTTCCATTTCAAACTCTCCACATTCTATGAATGATATGTTGGTTGCCTCTGGATAATAGTGCCTTGCCATGTGCAGTGCAAGTTCAGTTGCACTACGCCAATCATCAACGGTAGGATAGAGATCGTCTAACTCAACGACACTATCCACACCATCAATCTCAAGGGTTATATCGTAACCCATTACCCTCATCCATTTGGGCCTTTCCAAAACCATGCACGTTCATCATCAGGTAACACTTCAGGTTTCCAATGACATGGCCTATCACCTTCCTCATCTTTCTGTGGGCGAAAGTCAAACCTAGATTTTACCTTGTAAGACAAGGAACGTAGGTCACGTAGTGTGGATATGTCTATGTCAAATGTTTCACCGACTTCATTAGTCATACTGTCAATCACATTATACAATGCTAGTATATCTTCTATGTCACTACGTGAAATCATTACGTTTTCTGTTTTAGTTTTTGATTTAGCCATGTTGCACTCCTTTTCTTATTACATCATCATACTCATAGGGGTGTTCTTCCCACTCTCCACCCATAGGTAGATTGATTTCGTCTTTTATACAATCTGCAAAGACATCGTACCCATCATAGCACCAACCATCTTTGTTAGACCACCCCTGTTCGCCATCTTCTTTGTTTATTATAATATAATTCATGGTTTTGCTCCTTCTGCATATAGGTATGGTCTGTTTACGGTATCATATACCACCATACTTGGTTGTATTTTTAACACTGCACGTTTAGCTGTACGTACAGGTGTCACATCACATACATCCACAAACGTGTCATGCTTGTATGGATTGTATGACACAAGTGTGTAGTCCAGATAGTCTGGATTGAAATCATCAAACACAGTTATGTCACCACGTACAAACGCATGGACATTCTTTTTGCCCTCACGCAATACACGCTCACGTCCTGCCTTACGTACTACAAACGTAGGATTGTTTATGTGTACTTCGTCAGTGTGTAGCATTACTCTGCCCGTCCTACATGAACGAACAGACCATATGTATTTATGTAGGTTGAAGTAGACTTCTACTCGCATCTTGTTTCTCCTTTGCATATTGTATGCACACAGTTTTGTTGGATGATATGATGACGATTTTACCATCATCACCATATACAATCCATTTGTTTTTGTATGGCGCTATGAACACTGCGCCAGTTTATTGTCTATGTCTTTTAGCCAAGTGACCGCAGCTTTACGTTCACGCATAAGGGTGGCACGTTCATTTTTGTTTTTGATTAGGCCAAGTGTTTTCAATACTTGGACACGATAGACTACACGATTATAGTATTCGTTCATATCATCCGCAATCTGTCTATGCGTTTTGCTAGACCAGTTGGCTAGAATGTAATCATCTAACGGCGCATAGTTGTACGTGTATTCGTGAGCACGTTTCATGTGAAAAGTGTGTTCTGCATACAAGTTTGCGTTGAAAGATTTTACTACTGGGCGTTTGTCATTTGAATTTGTCATAGCGTATTACTCCTTATGCTACTGATTTACGAAGGTTTAGTTTAGCTTTACGTGCCGCTTTACGGTCACGTTTCCAATCATCTTTCTTTGGTCCAACCTTGGACCTATTTTTCTTCGTTATCTTAACGAAGTTCTTCATCTCGTATCGCATTGTACTTCTCCTGCTTACGGTTACGTTTAGCCTTACCACCCTTTTTAGGTGGTACGACCTGTGGTGATTTGCGCTCCTGTAACATAGCTTTGGCTACAGGATTGCGGTATGTGATAGTACGTTTCATATCACAATTCCTCTGTGACTACACGAAACGTGTAGCCTAATTGTTTAATTAATTCAATGTCACGATCAGTCAACGTAGTTGTACCTGCAATCTGCGCAAGTGTTCGTGACACGCTACACTTTGGGTACACTCTGCGTGTACCGTAATTTGTTTCTACTGATACTGAAAGTATCTTTTCCATTGTTACACTCCTTGTGCTACTGTATCTGCTTTGCGTTTGCTGCTACCATGAGCAGGAAAACCAATGATTGCATCACGCTGTTTTGCACATAGCTGACACGTGGCACATGACACATCATCACGAATTGTTGCAGGGCATACGACTATCTTACGACCTTTAGGTGTAGTGGTATTGGTGGTTTGTGTCTCAGGCAACACAGTTGCTACAGGTCCAATACCTAAGTCATATAATGCATCAGCGTGTTTGACATTGTTGGCTGACAGATTGACCACAAAACCTTTCTCATTCATACGTTTGACCACCTTTGCATTATGCTTGCTAGTCAATACGGGATAATGAGTGTAGGTGAAACCACGTTTGCCTGTATTAGCATCAGCAAGCTGATCGTTTGCCTTGGCATCAAGTTGCTTGCCATCACCTGCAAGATCACCAGCCTGATTGTGTCGCCACAACTGACCGTCCTTGAAGGACGATACATTGGCAATGAATGTAGACCAACCATCACCACGTTCACCACGTGTTACCTTCGCCCAATGCATAGCCAGAGGCCCACCATTTGCATAGCAACCACCCTCGTTTGCATTGTTGAAAGGGCAAACATCAGGGCAGGTAGCTGCACTCGTAGTGGTCACGGGTATCTTGCCTACTTTGCGATTGTTGGATTTGAATGTAGTGTGTACTTGATAAGTCATAGGATTACTCCAATTAGGTGAATTGATCCGAATATAATTGTTAGTACCACGAATAGTACCATTGTTGCAACATAAATCTGATACATCAGATATACTCCAGTTTTTAGGTCCAACATTGGACCAGTTGAATTAGACCCAATGGGAATGGATATTAGCCTGTTCCAGCCACCGCATTGCAGTGTCTATGTCAGGTGCGCCAGCTTCCATACAAGCATTGATGGATGCATCCTCATCGGCACGTTCTTGTGCAAGTTGGTACTCCAACTCACGTTGTAAGTAGTCCACCATTTCTGGTGTTGGCACAATACCACGTGGTCTAATGCCATGTACATCTTTGTACAAATCACTGAAAAAATCCAAGTCCATTTCGGTAACTCCATTGTTAATGTCTATACATGTTATATAACACTTTCACTAAAAATTCAAGTGTTATATAACTGTAAGACAATTAATTGTACACCAAGGGCAGCAAAGCAATCAGCATTGCGGTTGCAGTCCAGCTTACACCCAACAGAAACCAGCCTATGGTTCTGTTACGGTTCATACGTTTAATTTCACGCCTAGTCATTGCTTACGTCCTTCCATCCGCTATCATAGACCAGTGAGGGCGATTGCCTCGCCATTTGGTCAGGCGTCTTTGAATTTTCAATCAGTTGGTCCAACGTTGGACTTGTTATCTCCTGCATAGCCAATTCATAGAATTGGTCAGTAGCTGCATCAAGCTGCCACTGTGCAAGGTCACGTTTAGTGCTAGGTATAAGATACCTAACACTCTTATCATGTGTTTGCTTGTGAGGCATTATGCTGCCACCTGCTTTGCAGGGATAGCTGACATTAGATCTTCAATGATCTTTTCAAGATCAAGTCCATTGACCTCGGCCTGACGAAGAATGGTATTTACCATTACAGTGTGGCTGATCTTTGGACGTTCAGCTTTAGCTGGTGTCTCAGTTTCAGTTGGTCCAACCTTGGACTTGTCAGCTTCGCTGTTATCAGGTTTAGCTGCATCTTTGGCAGCTTTACGCATGGCAGCTTGCAGGGCAGTGAGTGACGTGAAGCCTTTCTTTGAGGCTTTGATAAAGTCAGTTGCGGCAGGTTGGTTTTCAACAAACCAAAGAGCTTCCGCTCTACGGCGTTTATCAATGGCATAAATGCCATGAGCAGTAAGAACTTGACGAGATACCCTGCCAGCTTCACTGGCTGCTTTCAGCTTCTGCATCAGCTTTCCAAGCCGTGTGTCGAAGCCGTCAGCAGCAGTATCAGCAGTGAAGCTACGGCGAAGCGAAGCTTGTTTCTTTTTCCAAAGATCACCAAGGGCTTTGCCCTCTGCGATATCAGCTTGGATTGAAGTTCCTTCAAATTGAGTTTTTGCTGTTGTGTTTGCCATTGGTTGGCCCTTTCTCTATCTACTGTTACACTAAAGAGAATTTATATCTCTCTCACCCTAAAGGGAGAGATAGAAATTATCTGTGTAACATTAGTAGATAGAGTTGTTGAAAGTGACCTCACGCGATCCTCTGCGCTTGCCGTTTCCCGTGTGACTGCAGGTATCTTCGATACCGAAGTTCGTGCGCGAAACTCGTGAGGCAAGTTCACTGTTTGTTCTACTGGTCCAACCTTGGACTAGAACAGCCACCCCACCCCATAGGGGTGTAGTATTTTGTGTATCGGCTTTGCAACACCCTTCCCTTGTGAAAATCCCACCTGTTTTTTCATGCTATTGCATGGCAACTGATTGCATAACAGTTGTCGCCAGTTGCTATGTCACTGAAAGTGTTGGGGTTTTCCTGTGCGTAGTGGATGTGTCTGCATTATGCCTGTTCACCAGCGCAGCATGTGTACGTCAGGCGCATATGCAAGCACGAATGCGTGGGTGGGCAGGGGCCACACGGGGGGTGTGCGTTATATGTATACAGACTCTTACACAGATCAGGAAAAATGGAGTGTTAACCACATTACATATATAGTGGTTTACAGATATAATGTTACAGTTTGTAACTAAATGTGATATCACGAAATGTTACAATCATCACATTATTTTGTAACAATGCATTTTGTGTATTGACAGGGGGGTAAAAATGTGTAAAACTATATTAAGAGAGTTTTTGGTAGGCTCACTTTAACTGTAACACGTACAATGATACACTTAGAATGTATCATATACTAACTTAAATAGATACATAAACTAAATCACGTACAATGATTACACTTAAACTGTACCTAAAGGTAATTAATTTGTATAAATTTACAATTAGGTATTGACAATGGCTAAAAAATCAGTAAAACTATACACAGACAATGTTCTTGAAGAGTTCTATAATCACGTACTAGATGGAAACATTGAGAATTTGCATATTCCCCATAGTGATGTATTCTACGTGCGTAAGGCAGTAGAGGCTCACTACGGTAGACCTTTTTCATTAAAGGAAGTAGAGGACGCTATGAGAGCGGAAGGTTGGACAGATGAGCGCAATACCTGAGCGTGTAAAAAATAAAATGAAAGAAGAGGGGCTGAAGGGTGTAAACAAACCAAAACGTACCCCGAATCACCCAACTAAATCTCACTGTGTTATGGCATCAGAAGGCGGTAAGTATAAGTTTATTCGCTTTGGTCAGCAGGGGGTTAAAGGTGCAGGTAAAAACCCTAAGTCAGCTAAAGACAAAGCACGTAAACGTAGCTATTATGCAAGGCACAATGCGCAAGACGCAAAGCCAAGTAAGTTAAGCGCCAGATACTGGTCGCACAAAGTCAAATGGTAATAGGAGATAATACTGATGGCTAAAGGAGAATCACTAGCAGCCCTACTGAAATTAATTACGGGGGCAAAAACTAAGAGCGCAGCTAAGTCTGCTGCCAGTTCTGCTCGTAACACAGTTCGTAAAAATGATAAGATGACAGGCGAGAAAGAACAAGAGGCAATTGATAGAATTAATAGTAAATTACAAGCCAAGCTTGATAGCATTACAGAGGCAGCAAGTGGAACTAAAAAAGCACCACCACAAGGTGTAGCAGGGGAACGTGCTAAGACACGTGCTCGTGAAGAGGCAGCTAGAACTGTACAGCAAAAAGGTTCTGTTGCTAAGAAAATGACTGTAAGTGCTACAGACATTAAGCAAGCTAAAACAGCAAATCAATTAGACACAATGCAAAGACGTATTGATGAGATGCCAGATGGCTTACGTAAGAAAATGATGCAGAACATGTTGGATAGACAACGTGCCTCTTTCGAGGGTATGCAAGCTGCAGAGCTAGACAAGGCAGGACGTAAAGCTGCGCAGTCAGCCAGTGATCGTAAACCCTTTAAAGGTTATACCCCTAAGTCACCATTTAACCAAGGTGGTCTTGCTAAACCAAAAGCAAATCAAACTGGTTTGAAAAAACTTCCTACTGCAGTCCGTAATAAAATGGGTTATATGAAGCGTGGTGGAGTAGTTAAGTCAGGCCACATGGATATGCGTAAAGGTGGCATGTTCTACAAGTGAGCATAGAGGATGATTTACGAAATTGGTCTAGCCAAGTTTTGGAAGTACCTAATGCAGTACTTGGAGGATTGCCAGCATGTCCCTATGCAAAAGAAGCATGGAAACAAAATAAAGTAAAGGTAGTTGAAACATCTAACCTTGGAATAGATACAATATGCCAAGCTAGAGAGTTTGATAATACATATGACTTAGTTGTGGTTGCATCTTACACGTTTCCATCTTCATACGCCTTCACTGACTTTATTGAATTTCTAAACAATACATTTACAAGAGATGATCTGCATATCATGGGGTTTCACCCTGACTACGGTGCAGAAGACGCAGACTTAGACTTTCTATACGAACACGAATGGGAATCTGCACTAGAGGATGAATATGCTATGTTGTTTATTCAATCTCTTTCAAAGGTGGATGATGCAAGTCTGAAGCTAGAAAAACTAGGATACTACGATGTGTATCCATCTGAAGAATACCAAACACTGGTAATAAATAGAAGAAAGCGGAGAAACAAACAATGGCAATGAAACCTCGTGCAATGAAAAAGAAGACCCCTATGCGTGGAGGCGGTATACCTCGTAAAATGATGAAAAAAGGTGGTGCAGTAGCAGAACCTGCATGGCTAAAGTCATTGAAAAAAGAAGCAGATAAACTTGGTGTACCTTTACGTGAACTTTTGACCATGTATGAAAAAGGTAAAGATCCTAAAAAAGAAACAATGAAAGCTGCTAAAGGCGGAATGGCAAAGAAGCCCATGATGCGTGGCGGCATGACAAAGAAAAAGAAGTAGGAACAAATAAATGAAAAAAATATTATTACCCGTTGCTTTTGCAACTATGGCGACATCTGCATTAGCAATTGATCTGGGCAATGGCCTGTCAATGGGTGCTGAAATAGACACAAGTTATGTGACAGGTGTAGATACATGGGCATTGGAAGCAACTCCATATGCAGCTATTTCACAATACGGAATTACACTAAAAGCAGAAACAACTGTAGATGTGCTAAAGATTAATGAAGATGATGTGTTTAAAGGCGTAGACCTTACAGCGGAGTACGTGTGGAATAACATGACTACGTACACAGAAGTTTCATCAGACGCAGACTTTGAGTTTGGTGATATTACAATAGGTGCAAAAATTAAATTCTAACATGGCTATAGTATCTACAGCTAAATATTTTACAAATGCAAAAGACCTTTCAGCGACATCTGGTGGGGCAAGTGGTGATATAATATACACTTGTCCTGCTAATTTTATTTCTCTTATTAAATTTTTACACGTATCTAGTGGAGCAACTGCCACAAAGAAATACAGTCTTCAGTGGTACGAAGCCGCAACAACTACCTATCATTTTATTATAGATGAACATAGTGTAGCAGGTAATGGCATTGAGGAAGTCATAGAGGGTGGCGCATATCTTGCATTAGCTGCAGGTGATAAAATTGTAGGATTTGAAGAAAGTAGTTCAGACTTTCATGTAATAATTTCTGGCGAGGAACATTTCCAGCCTACATAACGGGGTTGCAATAATAGCAATTCTATTGTATACTAATTTATGTTATAACTATCTCCAGCACACAAATAAAAGGAGGTAGTGCAATGTTTAAACGTATATACAACTTTATAAAAGACACAAACGAAAAGAGAGTGGCATACTGGCAATTACAGAATATGTCAGATAAAAATCTAAAAGATATGGGGATATCTCGTGGCGAAATCTACTCGAAAATCTACGGTGAATAAGGCTGGTAATTATACCAAGCCAACTATGCGTAAAAATTTATTTAACCGCATTAAGGCAGGTAGTAAAGGTGGAGGGGCTGGTCAATGGTCGGCCCGTAAAGCCCAAATGCTTGCGAAACAGTATAAGGCTAAAGGTGGGGGCTATAGATAATGGCTCTCGCCAAATCCCAAAAAAGTTTAAAATCTTGGACAAAACAAAAGTGGAGAACCAAGAGTGGGAAGCCTAGTGCTAAAACTGGTGAAAGGTATTTACCTACTGCGGCTATTAATGCTCTTAGCGATAGTGAGTACGCAGCCACTACCAGAGCAAAACGAAAAGGCACTAAGGCAGGTAAGCAGTTTGTGGCTCAACCTAAAAAAGTTGCAAAGAAAACCGCTAGATTTAGAAGGACTTAAACTATGACTGCTAGTTTTTTAAAACACAAACAAAAGGACTTGTTAAAAACAAGAGCTAGAAAACTAGGGGATATAGAAATAGATGAAAAGTACATTAAGAAGAAAAAGAAAAAACCCAAAGTTTACAAAAATAAAGAAGGCAGAACGGTAATAGAGATTCCATATTCAATCACAAAGGACACATAAATGTATATCAGTACAGGTTTATTAGACTATATGCCATTGGCTCAAATGCCATTTAATAAAACTAAACCTGTAGAAACTACAACAAAACAAGAGATAGTTGAAGTAACAAAAACAGCCATAGACAAAAAAGCAGATAAATATAAACATGAAATTATATATGCGTACCATCCTCACAACAATAATAAACTACACACTAATCAAGGGCGCAATGTAGATTTCATAGTAGCATAGGAGAATAATATGGCACACACAATTATTGACGATTATAAAATCTTTCCACGACTAATGATGTTAGTTGTGACAGTGCTTACATATCAATCGGTACATTGGTACATGTCTTTACCAGACCCAACTACAGGCCAAGCAGGGCTTGTTTCAGTTTGTATGGGTGCATTGACAGGTTGTTTTGGTATTTGGATGAACAAAGAAGCTAAAACAGATCGCGGTTCAAAATAATGTATGTTCTTATTGTGGTGATGTTTGTAAATGGAACACACAAAGTAGCCTCAGATCAAATATTATATCCGAATCAAGAAATGTGTGAAGTTGCAGAAGTAGTACTATCACAAAAGTTAGAGTCTGCTAAACCCACTCCTGACTCTTTTGTGATTACTAAGTGTGTAGAAATGTCTTTCGCTAAAGAATCAAAAGGAATAGCTCTATGATACAAGCATTAGTTGGACCCATTACAAGTTTAGTAGGAACATGGTTAAATGGAAAAGTTGAAACAAAAGCTGCCGAAACTAAAGCTAAAGTTGCCAAAGCTGAAGCTGAAGCACAGATTATGCTCTCTCGTGCAACAAGTGAAGCTGATTGGGAAAAGATTATGGCACAAGGTTCTCAGTCTAGCTGGAAAGACGAGTGGCTAACTATACTGTTTAGTATACCCCTTATACTTGTATTTACAGGAGATTGGGGCAGAGAGATAGTAGCAAATGGATTTGTAGCACTAGAGTCCATGCCAGATTGGTATCAGTATACGCTGGGTGTAATTGTAGCTGCCAGCTTTGGTGTAAGATCAGCTACTAGGTTTTTTGGTAAGAAATAAAATGGATAGGATTAGAGGTACTACCGTAGCAAAACGTCAGTTATCTAAATTAAACAAGGAACTTAAATCTATTCCTAACTATAGCTACACTGCTAAATCTCACCCCGAAGCTCTTATAGAAGGTCTTTCAAATATTGTGGCTGCAGGAAAAAGAGGTCTTAGAGTTTTGCAAGGCAAACCTAAAGTTGCAGAGCTTCAAGCAAAGAAAAAAAGACTGGAGTTGTTAATTAAGGAAACGGAAGAATTAAAAAACATGGCTTTTTATGTTAATGGAAAGTATGTAGATTATAGGGGTAGAGAAATAAAAAACCCCCAGTTTAAAACTTTAACCACTAAATCTCCAGACCAGTACAAAAAAGATAACAGGAAAAAACAATGACATTTAAACTTAGTAAAAGAAGTCTGCATAAGTTAGAAGGTGTGAATGAGCAACTGGTTCAAGTTGTAAAAGACGCTATTGAAATAACTAAAGTAGACTTTGGTGTAACGTATGGATTACGAACATTAGAAGAACAAAAGAAACTCTATGAGTCGGGCAGATCACAAACTATGAAGTCCAAACACCTAGACGGTAGAGCCGTAGACTTAGTAGCCTACTTTGGTTCAGATATTTCATGGGAACTAAATGTTTATGATGACATCTGTGATGCAATGGCAGAAGCAGCCAGACGTAATACATGCGCCATCAAATGGGGTGCTGCATGGTCGGAAGGAGACATCAGAACATATTCAGGAACTGCAGAGGATGCAATGAATGCGTATGTTGACCTACGTAGATCACAAGGACGTAGGCCATTTATTGATGCTCCACATTTTGAGATGATGTAAAATGGCTAGACAATTAACAGAACAACAACAAAAGTTTTTAGATGTCCTGTTTGATGAAGCAGCAGGTAGTGTAACTAAAGCTAAAAAGCTTGCTGGTTACTCTGTGGGTACATCTACTGCTCAAGTTGTGAATAGTTTGAAAGAAGAAATACTAGACGCTACACAAACATATATGTCACGTAATGCACCTCAAGCTGCAGTTGCAATGGTAGGTGCTTTAATAGACCCAACAGAATTGGGTATACGCGATAAGATGCAAGCAGCAAAAGAATTGCTAGATCGTACTGGCCTAGTTAAAACAGAAAAAATGCAAGTAGAAACAACGGGTGGTGTAATGTTAATGCCGCCTAAACAGGTAGAAGAAGATTGAATAAAACTGGTGTTTGGAAGTTACCCCAACCAACTGACATAAAAGAAGACAATGAGTGGATACCAATTCCACGTATATCCAGAACAATTCCATTTGGATATGATATTGACCCCGATGATCCAACCGTACTGTTGCCTAATGAGCACCAGTTAGATATGTTAGAGAAAGCAAAACAATATCTAAAACAATACTCATATCGTGAAGTAGCCAATTGGCTAACACGAAATACAGGCAGAGATATATCTCACGTAGGTTTGAAGAAACGGCTAGATAATGAGCGAACAAGAAAAAACAAAGCTGGAAGCCTTCGCAGATGGGCAAACTATGCGAAAAAGGCAATCGCCAAAGCGGAGGAACTCGAAGCCAAACGGCTCGGTGCCAAAGCAGACAACAAAACGGACAACGAAGAAGAACCCAGCGCAGCCTAAACCAAATCCTGTAGTCGAAGAAATACCTGTAGAAGAACAGCATAACGTTATATTTAAACCAAATGCTGGCCCCCAGACAGACTTCCTTGCTGCAGGTGAACGTGAGGTGCTATATGGTGGCTCTGCAGGTGGTGGTAAATCATATGCGATGCTGGCAGACCCTTTACGTTTTATGGGCCACCCAGCCTTTTCGGGTTTGTTGCTACGGCATACAACAGAAGAACTTAGGGAACTTATATTTAAATCACAAGAAATGTACCCTAAGATTTGGAAAGGTATTAAGTGGTCTGAAAGAAAAATGCAGTGGACTGCGCCCTCTGGTGCGAGGTTGTGGATGTCCTACCTAGACAGGGAAGATGATGTCCTGCGCTACCAAGGTCTAGCATTTAGCTGGATAGGCTTTGACGAACTCACTCAGTGGCCCACCCCCTTTGCGTGGACCTACATGAGATCACGTCTACGGTCCACTGCACCCGATCTACCAGTGTACATGAGGGCCACTACTAACCCAGGAGGTAGGGGGCATCATTGGGTTAAGAAAATGTTTATTGACCCAGCCCCACATGGAAAGTCGTTTGATGCTACAGATATTGAAACAAATGAAGTCTTACGTTATCCTGCTGGACACTCAAAAGCTGGCAAACCTTTATTCAAACGTAGGTTTATACCTGCCCGTCTTACCGACAATCCTTACTTAGCGGAACAAGGTGACTATGAAGCAATGCTTCTGTCACTACCAGAACAGCAACGTAGGCAATTACTAGAGGGCGATTGGGATATTAAAGAAGGCGCAGCCTTTACTGAATTTGATAGGAAAGTACACGTTGTTGAACCTTTTTACATCCCTAGTAACTGGGTTAAATTTAGAGCTTGCGATTATGGTTACGGTTCTCACAGTGGTGTGCTTTGGTTTGCCGTATCGCCTAATGAGCAACTTATCGTATATAGAGAATTATACGTCAGTAAAGTTTTAGCTACAGACTTAGCTGATATGGTAACAGAGTTAGAGGCCGAAGATGGAAATATTAAGTATGGTGTGCTTGATAGCTCTTTATGGCACAAGCGTGGTGATACTGGGCCATCATTGGCTGAACAAATGATTCAACGTGGGTGTAGGTGGCGTCCATCAGATAGATCAAAAGGCTCACGTGTAGCAGGTAAAAACGAAATACACAGACGTTTACAGATAGATGAATTTACAGAAGAACCAAGAATAGTATTTTTTAATAATTGTACAAACACAATTGCGCAACTACCTGCGTTACCAATAGATAAAAAGAATCCAGAAGATATTGATACAACGTCAGAAGATCACTTGTATGATGCTTTAAGATACGGTATAATGTCACGACCAAGATTTAGTGTATTTGATTACGATCCACATGGCAGACCTTCTGTGGGGATGCAAGTAGCAGATAACGTATTTGGTTATTAGTTAGGAAAAATAAATGGCAGAAGAAACTGAAGGCTTTATTGAAGATGACGCAATAGTTTTAGCAGATTCGGAAGAATCAATTGTTGAAGATGCGGATACTTCAAACATTATTCCATTTATTATGGAACGATATAATCGTGCAGAAGATTATAGAAATCAAGATGAAGAAAGATGGCTAAGAGCCTATCGTAACTATCGTGGTTTATATGGACCTGACGTTCAGTTTACAGAGGCAGAAAAGTCTCGTGTATTTATTAAAGTAACTAAAACAAAAACACTTGCTGCATATGGTCAGATTGTAGATGTATTATTTGCTAATCAAAAGTTTCCCCTTACTATTGACCCCACAGAATTACCTGATGGGGTTGTTTCTGATGTACATTTTGATCCACAATTACCTGATCAATTAAAAGAATCAGAACTAAATGAACCTGTAAGTCCGTATGGATTTAAAGGAGATGGTAGAGACTTTCCTGCAGGCTCAACATCAAAGACATTATTAGAAAGTCTTGGACCTTTAGAAGATAAGCTAAAAGATATTGATGGTGTAAAGAAAGGTGCAGGACTGACTCCTACATCTGTTACTTTTAGTCCAGCGATGATAGCTGCTAAAACAATGCAAAAGAAAATACACGATCAGTTAGAAGAATCTAGCGCCAGTAAGCACTTACGTAGTACAGCATTTGAGATGGCTTTATTTGGTACAGGCGTAATGAAAGGTCCATTTGCTGTAGATAAAGAGTATCCTAACTGGAATGAAGATGGTGAATACTCCCCCATAATGAAAACTATTCCACAAGTATCACATGTTTCTGTATGGAACTTTTATCCAGATCCAGATGCAAACAATATGGATGAAGCGCAGTACGTTATTGAGCGTCACAAACTTTCTCGTACTCAAATGAGGGCGCTAAAGAAACGTCCTTATTTTAGACCAAGTGTAATTGATGAAGCTATACAGCTAGGAGAAAATTACAACAAAGAATATTGGGAAGATGATCTATCTGACTATGCACCAGAACATGGCATAGAACGTTTTGAGGTTCTTGAGTATTGGGGTATGTGTGATACAGAAATGCTTTTAGAACAAAATGTAGATATTCCTAGTGAGTTGCAAGATGTAGATGAACTACAAGCAAACATTTGGATTTGTAATAATAAATTATTGCGTATGGTTCTTAACCCATTTAAGCCAGCTAAGATCCCTTACATGGCTGCACCCTATGAGCTAAATCCCTATTCATTCTTTGGTGTAGGTATTGCAGAAAATATGGATGATACACAAACACTTATGAATGGGTTTATGCGTATGGCGGTAGATAATGCTGTACTATCTGGTAATCTTCTTATAGAGGTAGATGAAACTAACTTAGTTCCAGGCCAAGATCTATCAGTATACCCAGGGAAAGTATTTAGACGGCAAGGTGGAGCACCAGGACAAGCTATTTTTGGTACAAAGTTTCCTAATGTTGCAGGGGAAAATCTGCAGTTATTTGATAAAGCAAGGGTATTAGCGGATGAATCAACTGGCTTCCCATCTTTCGCACATGGTCAAACAGGGGTATCGGGCGTGGGCCGTACTGCTTCTGGTATTTCTATGCTTATGGGTGCTGCTCAAGGTGGCATAAAAAATGTAATTAAAAATGTAGATGACTATTTATTGCGTCCTTTAGGAGAGGGGCTATTTAGATTTAATATGCAGTTTGACTTTGATCCTAGCATTAAAGGAGACTTGGAAGTAAAAGCACGTGGTACTGAAAGCCTTATGGCAAATGAAGTACGAAGCCAAAGACTTATGCAATTTATGCAAGTAGCATCTAGTCCAACACTTGCACCTTTTGCTAAATTTCAATATATTATTAGAGAGATTGCAAAATCTCTTGACCTTGACCCTGACAAAGTAACCAACAATATGAATGAAGCTGCCATTCAAGCTGAACTTATGAAAAACTTTCAGCAACCAGCACAAGAGCAACAAGGGGCTGCAGGAGCAAATCCAGAAGACCCAACAGGAGCAGGTGGTGGTACAATAGGCACAGGACAAGCACCAGTGCCGCAGGAACAAGGATTTAGTGGTAATGCTCAAGGACAAGGAACACCTGAACAAGCTCAAGGGGATGGTCAACAGCCAGCGCCAGTGGGATCAGTTCAGTAACTATTTAGATTTTTTAATAGATCAACAGCATCGTATTATGGAACAATCAGATAATACACAAGCTGTTCATAGAGCACAGGGTGCGGTATTTACATTGCGCAGATTAAAACTTTTGCGTGATGAAGTTTTAAAGAATGGATAAATCTATGATGGAAAAACAAATGAGTTTATTTCGTAAGGGCGGTCTTGAAGATGAAGGCGGTGAAATAGATGAAGTATCAGGAAATAAAGTTCCTGTAGGTGGAACTAAAAAAGGTGTACGTGATGATATACCTGCTATGGTAAGTGAAGGTGAGTTTGTTTTTCCTGAAGATGTTACTCGTTACATTGGCCTTGAAACATTAATGCAAATGCGGCAAGAGGCTAAAATGGGTTTGAAAAAGATGGAAGCTATGGGGCAGATGGGAAATAGTGATGAAGCAACTATTCCAGATGATTTACCTTTTACTGCTGCTGATTTAATTATTGTGTCTGGAGAAAAACCAGAAAACGATGACAAGACTAAAAAGTTAAATAGGGGTGGGGTTGTACACGCAAACCAAGGAATGCTTGCACAAAATCAAAACCCAAATCAGTTTATGCCCACTACGGGTATAGTAGGAATGCAACCATCTATATATTCACAGCCAAATATACAACCCTTTAATCCTAATCCTGTAGTTCCTCAACCCACATTTCAACCACCAGCTATTACAACGGGTGGGGAAACTGCACAACCAACTGGTCCTGCATTTTTTGGTACAATTCCTGAGCCAGTTAAACCTGTTAAGTTTAAAGATTTTGTAACGGAAGCGGATGATGTTTATAAAACTATAAAGTTTATTAATCCCGAAACTGGAGAAATCCGAGATGTAAGAACATATAACGGTGAGCCTATAAATCCATTACCTGCTGGGTTTATTCCCTATGATGACTACATGGCATCAGGTGAACAACCAGTTACAGGTACAGAAGTAGAAACAACGCAAACTATACAAGAACCTCGTGATGATGACTCTTATGATCAACAAGTTCTTACTAGAATGCGTGAAGATAAACAACGGCAAGATAGCACTAAGTTTAGAAATATGCTTGACCCTACAAAGGAAGAGTTTAAAAATGCAAGTAAAAATGACTTGGTAAATGCATATCTTGATAATAAAAAAGGACAAGCGGTAGCTACAGGAATGAGTATAATTCCAGGTGTAGGTATTGTAGGTTTAGCTGGCAGGTTTGCCGCAAAAAATCAAGAAAATAAAATAGCGGCAGCTTTAACTGCTAAATTTGGAAATGAAAGCTGGAAAGAAGATGAGCGTATTAAAGGGTACGAAGAATCAGGTCTTTTAGGAGACACTTTTGCAGGACTTAAAGATATAGGATCTGATATAAAAGAAGGTCTTGCAGAAACATTTACAAGAGGAGGAAGGCAAGGTTTTTATGATAGGTATCAATCGCAGTATGATGTAAAAGATGTTGGTAATAGTCAGGGGTCAAGTTATAGTAAAGATCCTGAAACGGGAGTTAAATCGGGCCATCTTAATGTAAGAGAACAACAATCTTTTGATAATGCGGTTAGAGATGGTAACGCTTCAGTAGCAAATCACCATGCGTTAATAGCAAGTCACAGAGCACGTCAGGATAGTTTTGCAGATACTAATCGTGATTTAATTACACGCGCTCAGAATGGAGATAAAGCGGCAGAGCAAGAACTTTATGCTAAAAAACCTTTTGGTATGAGCAATGCAACGGTAGAACAAACTATTAAATATGGCAGCAGCGTTCATACTGCAGTAAACAAGGGTACTGCAGTGTACAATAAAAATCCACTTAAAGCTGCGCGAGTAACTACTGATAGTGAACCTGCAGGTTCTAATGATAGTGATAAAACAAGTGACTCTTGTGTAATTGCCACTCATGCATTACAAAGTGGTGCATTTAAAAACTCTGATAGGGCTAACGCTGTAGATTGGTGTAAACGTACACTACACAATAAATGGTGGGGCGAAACAATGCGTAGAGGCTATAGATACTTAGGCCGTAAACATATTGCTAATGGCACCGCAGACACAGTGTATAAAGAGTTTAAAGAATGTATTGAGTGGGCAAATGGCAAACGTCCATTTACAATAAAGGTAGCGAGTAGATATTATTACCGTGCAGTACAAACATTTATTGTTGGACTTTTTATTAAAGAGGAAGTATAATGGAATCTGAAGAAAACAATGATCTTGTTCAATTTATTGACGTTGCCATTTCTAATTATAATAACTTAGAAGAGAGCGAAAAAGAAATAATACGAAATATGGAAGGTACACCGCAAGCAAATGTTTTGCGTAAAATACTTGGACCAGAATTGGGTAGCTATTTTAACTTTGTAGAACCCCCAGATAGAACAGAGGAAGCTATGCAATTTAGAGAGGCTTCAGTTATGGAGCAACCACGTGAACTAGCACCACGATAAAATGTGTTAGATAAGCTGGCTACTCATCCCCCATCCAACATGGCTACGGTGGCCCCAGTTAAGGAAATATAATGTCAGAACAAATGGTAGTGGAAGAACCACAAAAAACAAAAGCATTTATGGCAAAGCCATATTCAAATCAAGATAAGATTAAAAAAGAAGAAGAAGAATTAGAACAATTAATTGCTGAACAAAAAGGTGAAGTAAAAGAAACTGTAGAAGAAGAACCTTTAAGCGCAGAAGAAAAATCATTTAAGAAACGTTATGGTGATCTTCGCCGCCACATGCAAGAAGAAAAAAAGTCTTGGGAAGATAAGTTTGAAAAACTGCAATCCCAACTAGATTCTGCAACAAAGAAAGAAATGAAACTTCCTACATCTGATGAGCAGTTAGATGCTTGGATGAAAAAATATCCTGACGTTGCACGAATTGTAGAAACAATTGCAATTAAAAAGGCAAAAGAACAGGCGTCAGAATTAGAAGAACGTGTAAAAGCAGTAGATGAAATGCGAGAGTCTGCAGCTAAACAAAAAGCTGAAGTAGAACTTTTACAGATTCATCCTGACTTTGCAGATATTCGTGAGAGTGATGACTTTCATAATTGGGCAGAAGAACAACCTAAGTGGGTTCAAGATGCTCTATATGAAAATGGTAATGATGCAAAATCTGCAGCAAGAGCTATTGATTTATACAAAGCAGATAAAAATATTAAAACCCGAAAAGCGTCTAATCCAAAAGATGCAGCACGTTCTGTAAATAGTCGTAATAGTAGAACACAACCAGACACAGACAGTGATGGTATAGTGTTTAAAGAAAGTGTCGTAAATAAAATGACCGCAGCACAATATGAAAAAGCTGCAGATGATATTATGGAAGCTATCCGTACAGGTAAATTTATTTATGATATGTCGGGTTCTGCCCGATAAAAAGGTTGACATATTAGTTATTTATGATATAACTATATGTATAATATAAAAAGTGTAGCCCCTTTATAGGTTTACCTACACTTTTATATCTTAGCAAAACAACACGTACTTTCGGACTCACCTAATCAATCGTGGCCCGTAAGATGCAATGTAGGCCAACATTGTATTTTATGCACCCTAGTATATTAGCCTCTAGTAAGTAAAGTTAGTTTCGCATCTGTCGTGCTCAATGCTATAAGGAGAATTATAATGGCATTTTCAACAGCGTCAGGTTATGGCAACCTGCCTAATGGCAACTTTAGTCCCATAATCTACTCCAAACAGGTGCAACTTGCATTCCGCAAAGCATCTGTTGTTGAAGCAATTACAAACTCTGATTATTTCGGAGAAATTGCAAATATGGGCGATAGTGTTAAAATCATTAAAGAACCTGAGATTACAGTGAAAGCGTACTCACGTGGTACAACAATCACTCCTCAAGATCTTGATGATGAAGACTTTTCATTGACTGTTGACAAAGCAAACTATTTTGCTTTTAAAGTTGATGATATTGAAGAAGCTCACTCACATGTGAACTTTCAATCTATCGCTTCTGATCGAGCAGCCTATCGTTTGGCTGATCAATTTGACCAAGACGTTCTTGGATATATTTCTGGCTTTAAACAGTCAGCAATTCATGGACGGGCAAACGCAGCTAACACAACCGTAAATGGTTCTAAAGCTGTATCAACCGCAGGTTCTGATGAACTTCTAACAAATAACAAGTTAGATGCTTCTGATTTTAACAGTGGTTCAAGCGGTAACTCAATTGTTGTCAAACCACGTACTGGTGCAGACACATTGAATACTACAACAGCTAATGCGACACCAATGCAAGTTATTGCACGTATGTCTCGTAAGCTAGATCAACAAAATGTTGACACATCAGGTCGTTGGCTTGTCATTGACCCTGTGTTTGCAGAATTGTTGAAAGACGAAGATTCGCGTTTATTAAACGCTGACTTCGGTGGATCAGGTCTACAAAATGGCCTAATCATTGATAACATTCACGGCTTTAAAGTCTTTATGTCTAACAACCTTCCAGAAGTAGGAGATGGTCCAACATCAACTACATCTACTGGTTCTACACACTATGGTGTATTGGTTGCAGGTCATTCATCTGCTGCAGCAACTGCAGAACAGATTAACAAGACTGAAACATACCGTGACCCAGATTCATTCGCGGATATTGTTCGGGGTATGCATCTATATGGTCGCAAGATCCTTCGTCCAGAAGCTCTTGTGAATGCAATCTACACATCTGGTCTATAAGGGAGGAATGAGATATGGCACTTGGTGATAATACTCTTCGTTCAGCCGCAGGAAACTCGCAGCGTGGACGCAACCCTTACATGGTTCAAACTACGTTGAACTTAGCTACTGCTTTGTCAGACAAAGGTTCTGCTCTTGCAGCATCCGATGTTGTTCCTGTAATTGCTGTACCAAAAGGTACAATGATTTTGAATGCAGGTATTGAAGTTGACACAGCATCAGATGGTTCTACATTTACTGTAGACCTTGGAACTGGTGTAGATGCTGATGTATTTGTTGATGGTTTTGACGGTACATCTGCAGCAGCAGTAGTTGCACAAAATCCTGCAGCATATCAGCCAGTAATGGCTGTAGCTGATGACAACATCGACATGACAATTGCTACATTGTCTGGTGGTGCTGTTACTACAGGTAAGTTCCGTATTTGGGCAGTTCTTATGGACTGTACTGACATGGGCGACACATCTGCTAACGAAGTAGCTCGTGACGCACTTGCGTAACTAAAAATATGAGAGGCTGCTTTTGGGTGGCCTCTCTAATTGTATAAAAAGGATTCAAACATGGCTATCACAACAGCAATGTGTACAAGTTTTAAGGGTGAGCTACTTGGCGGTATTCATGATTTGGATACTCATACTATTAAACTTGCTCTAATTAAAGCTTCACCTTCTGGTACATATGGTGCAGCAACAACTAATTATTCAGATGTAACGGGTAACTCTGATGAAGCATCTGGTACTAACTATTCTGCAGGTGGTCAAAACCTAGATAGTCCAGCTATTACTACATCTGGAACTACTGCAATGGTAGACTTTGCAGATGAAGTATTTTCAAACGTAACAACATCAGCAGATGGTTGTATCATTTATAATTCATCTGCATCTAATAAAGCCATTGCTGTAATTGACTTTGGTGGCACAGTCAGTGCTACAGCAGGTGATTTAACTATTGAGTTTCCAGCAGTAGGAACAAGCACTGCAGTAATTCGTATTGCCTAAGAGGTAAACTATGGCTGTTATAAAGGCTTCAGCACGGTACGGTACAGGTAGGTATGGAGTATCTAATTACGGTGCTGAAGACATATCTATAACACTAACTGGTGTTGCAGCTACAGGTGCAGTAAATACAGTAGAAGAAAAACCTACTGAAGTTCTTAATAGTGTAAGTGCTACAGGTGCAGTAGGCACAGTTAAAGCATTTATTAAAGTTACACTTACAGGAGTATCTGCTACAGGTTCTTTAGGAACTTTGTCTCCTAATATAGCAGAAGATATTACGGGCGTATCTGCAACGGGAGCAATAGAACCTGTATCTGCTGGTGGTTTTGAAATTGATATTACGGAGCGTATAAGCACAGGAGTAAGTGCTACAGGTGCAATAGGCACAGTAGAACCACAGGTAGATGAAAATTTAAATAGTGTATCAGCTACAGGGTCAATAGGAACTCTTGTACTACACGCAGACTCACAACTAACACTAACTGGTGTTTCTGCTACTGGTCAAGTAAACGAAGTAGAAGATCAAACTACAGAAAAACTTGACAGTGTGTCAGCAACAGGATCTGTACAGGCAGTATCACAAGTTAAAGTAAAAGAATTTTTAGATTCAACGTCAGCTACAGGAACAATAGGAAACCTAACTACAACTGCAGTAGTATTTGATTTCCAAGCTGTAAGAGAACAGTATAGTCGTAGACGTACAATTTACATAGCAGAGGCAGCATAATGTCTACTTCAGCATCAAGAACTGTGCGTGTACCAGAAGAAAATAGAGTAGTGTTTATTGAAGCATTAGATATAAATAGAATAGTAAGAGTTCCAGCAGAAAATAGGATAGTTTTTGTCGAAAGACAATCTACCTCTGCAGAACGAACTGTGTATGCAACTGAGGATTAAAAATGAGTTTTCGTTGGCCTAATAAAGACCCAGATGAACAATTAGATTATAGTGTAGATTGGTCAAGATTTCTTGGAAGTGCAACTGTAAGTTCATTTTCATGGTCTGTAAAATCTACTTTGTACGATACAAAAACTGTATTAGGTTCAGGCCAAACACTTACTGTTGCTTCAGGCTCCGCAACCACAGACAGTATTCAAAATGTATCACAAACAAAAGCACCTGTTTCTGGTGGCAGTGGAGATAAAGTAGTAACTATAAATATTGGCGGTGGTCAAAATAATGTTGAGTATACTTTTTTCTGTAACATAGTAGACAGTACAGGAAGTCAGGCAGAGCGCAGTATTAAGTTACGAATAAAGGAACGTTAAAATGGCATATGATTATCTTGGCATTGTAAACGATTTAAACCGTAGGCTTAATGAAGTGCAGCTTACATCTTCTAACTTTTCAACTGCTGTTGGTGAGTATTCAATGATTAAAGACGCTGTAAACTCAGCAATACGATATATTAATCAACATGAATATGAATGGCCCTTTAATCACGTAGAAACAGAAGAAACACTTACAGCAGGAACTGTTAGATATGCTTATCCTTCTGATGCTAAAACACTTGATATGGATAGTTTTAGAATTAAAAGA
>Ga0209645_1000398_pt1 | contig 22736 bp, 35 predicted proteins | sample ETNvirenome_6_30_FD_184070 | JGI IMG/M metagenome (GOLD analysis project Ga0209645, IMG submission 184070) | Marine viral communities from the Pacific Ocean - ETNP_6_30 (SPAdes) (version 2) | ecosystem: Environmental > Aquatic > Marine > Oceanic | place: Pacific Ocean | collected 2013-06-19
TATGTTAAGTGCGATACAGCTGTAGTATATCCGTCTTGACTATTATATGAGTTAGGTATTGAACCAGAAGGATTCCAATTATCAAAATAAAATCCACCATTGACACCTCCTTGGCTACCGCTATATACATTATAAATATTATTATCTGTACCTAAAGGTATTCTTAAAAATAAATCATTATAAGCCATTTGCACAGTATCACCTACAATAGATGTTGGTGCTAAAGTATGTTGATGAAAAGCATCTGTTGATATATATTCTGCCCACCCTCTTATCTCTTGCATTGAACCTGAATAAGCATTTAAAAAAGTAAATAGTGAATTATCATTATTATTAGCAGAACCAGTACCGCCCCAATGTAAATATTGTTGATTTGCCCACATGTTGTTATGAGTACTTGTAATAGCTCTTGAAGCAGATCCTGAATATGTTATTCTACCATTTGAATGTTCAGATGCTGCAGCATATCTTATTTCTATAGTATTTGCTGATGTACCTACTACAGGATGTTCAGTTACACCGAAAGATATATTCCACCAATCATTATCATAAAAAGGTGCATAATCAGTTGAACAAGATCTTGCAGGTTCTGAGGCTGAACCAGATATAACAAATGTTAATCTACCATAATGTGAATAAGCAGATGCTGATCCGGCTGCTATAGCTGATGGAGAATCAGAACCTGTAGCTGAAGAAGATGGTTCTAAATATAATATCCATTTCTCACTACCTGGTCCGGCAGTTGATGCTTGTTCATTAGAACTTACAAGGTGCATGCTTTCAGTTACAGTTGTATCGATTCTAAACTCATACATACTTAAATAACGATTATTTGAACCAGGACTGGTTAAACTTAATCCTTCATCATCATAATCAATTGATGTATGGTATGTTTTAAGGTGAGTTGAACCAGAAAAATTTAATGCATTATTAAATTTAGTTATTTGACGTAAATTATTAGCAGATTTTTTAGTAGGTCCACCATACTCTTGAATTCTTAAAATAGTGTCAGGTATACCATAAGTTGCTAGTAATGCTCTTAATCCTCTTGAGGTACCTTTAGTTTTTAATAATAACGGTAGATTGTTAACTATTCGCTTCCATGTTTGTCTTTCTATATCTTTATGTGATTTAGATTCTTTTTTTACAAACGTTAAAGTTTCACCAGATCCACTTGCTTGATATACACCTGATTCATCTGTTCCTAGTAATGCACTCCATAATTCAGAAGAATCAAACCCGCTCTGTAAAGTCCATCCGAATGATTTAGCTAAATCATAAATCATATCTTTCGATATACCTATATTTACATCTTCATTTCGCTCATGCATTTCTTCTAATGCTTTGATATCATAAAACAAATTATCGAAGTGTTGACCTATCATATCAAAAAATAATACATAAGGATCGTTTAAAGGATCTGATTTTATATGTGTTGGAACAACATTTCGTAATGTTGATACATTACTAGCATCATATACAGATGCACTAACTAACCGTTCATTATACCAAGTTGTAGCTTCTGAAGATGTAACAGAAAATAAAGTGTAAGAACCTGCATCTTTTTCAGATGTTTGTTTCGGCCAAGTAGCAGCAGGAAAAGTTTCACTATCAATAGTTTCAGTTGAGTGGGATGTAAAAAATAAATATTTTTCAAAATTATCAAATCCTGCTTTTATATTTTCAGCTTTTTTATCGTAAAAAGTTTTATTATTAACAAAAACTTCAGATGCTGTCGCTGCTGATTGTGCTTTTCCTATCAATCCATCACTTACAGCAAATGATTTAGAAGCATAGTGTTCGATTAATGTTAGTTTATATCTAAAGTTTTTTAATCTTTCTTCAGCAGAGCTAAAATGTATAAAGTTATCAAATTTTCTAAAATCGTAATTTTGTTCTATTGAGTTTGATCCGCTAATAACACTATTTAAAAGTTGATTTCTAACATTGGTATTTGATCCTACTATATCATCAAATGATTTTAAAATTGTATCATTACCTGTTCTTTCAGTTGTATTTATATCTAAATTAGGTCCACGAAGTTGACCAAATTCAATAATTACATCTTCTGTTAAATCGATATTGACAGGTATTTGATATGCTGTCATTATCTCTTGTATTATTTCTACAGTACTATTTACAACAAAATTTTCAGGTAATCCTTGAGGTAACCTAAATATTATTGTATCTCTATCTACCTCTTCACCTTTATTATTTTTTCTAGTTATAGGATGATTTATCCAATTACTAGTTGCAACTATTGTAGTTTCATCTGGTCTTGTTGTGTTCCTAAATCTTAAAAGACATGGCCAAATTCTATTGTCTGAAACAGGTCTTATTTTTACAACAGGTGTTTTACCGTCAGCTTCTCTTCTTTCAATTTGAGAAAAATCTTCTGGATAACCTCTCGCTTCTCTATGTTCAAAATATTCTTCTTCTGAACTAAAAGCATGATCATTACTTATATCATAATCAGGCATATCAGATGTTGTTGAGAAATATACTGTACCACCAGCTATATCTGGATTTTCATACATCCAATATACTTCATTAGGTAGTACACCAGGTTTATTATTTAATTGAAACTCAGCAAAAGAAACACCAACAGATTCATCAGCTTCTACTCTTACTTCTTTCCTTGTTGATGATATTTCTGTTATTCTTACAGTTGAAAGAATTACATTTTTAGTAGCAGTCTTTTCAATAGTTGTAAATGGTATTTCGGTAACATTTCCTTCATCATCTTGTTCTTCAAGATTAAGCCTATATATAGCAGAACGATAACCAGCAATATCAAGTTTAAAATTACCTGATCGTCTACCGAATGTATTAGCAACTAATCCTAAAGGATCAATTTTAAGTCTACCGTTTTCAAAAACTACATATTCATTTTGACCTAATATTAATTCTGCACTAGCTAGTACTATATCACCCTGCCCTTCTGTTGCGGTTTCAGGTAAAAGGTTTACAACTATTCTATCACACGGATGTTGTTGACCTAATAAAGGAGCACTCGTATATTCAGTAACTTTATTAGAGCCTGGTATTCTAGGTTCATCATAACCTATATCTATATATCTATCTAGTGACATAATTAAACCTTTTTATCTGAATATGGGACTTTAAATACCCCTAAATCAATTTCTTGTAATGGTACATCTAAATTTAATCTAGATCCATAATTTTTAGTAAGCTTATATGTTCTTCTCCATTTTTTACCTAAATTTAAAAATCCTGACCTATAAGTAAAACTATAATAAACTTCAATTGTAAATGGTCCAGGTTTTTTTGTAGTCATAACCATACTATTCCATTCATCATCATCTTTATTTGTATAGAGTAAAGCAGAAGCTTTTCCATCTGTCCAATCAGTAACACCTCTTTCACCTAAAGGTCTATTATCGTCTAGAACATTACCTGAATCATCAAATATTTGTGCTAACTTTCCACCAGCAGCTAAACCAATACCAGAAACAATAGCAAATCCGATAGGACCTGCAAGAGCGCCAAATACACCAGCTGCTATTACTCCTAAAGGAGCTAGAAAATCGTTAAAAAATTCTCCAAATCCACTTCTCTTACCATCTAACTTAATTGCTTTATCATTATAAACGGTTACTCCATCTATTTTTACTTTTGCTTTACCTTTTTTAAATTTACGAACTGGTGATTCGCCTTTACCTAGATCTTTCCATTTGAAGCGCATAAAAGTTTCTCTAGGACCATATCTTGGATCATCTTCAAATTTAACTCCTCTCGGCTCATCAGGATCTATTACAAATCTACCTTCTAATGTTGAAGTAAAATTATCTACTTCATTAACACCAGCGAGATTTTGTGCATTATCAGAATCAATACATGCATATTTTATTTCTTCTGATATCATACCTGCTTTATTTTTTATTTCGCATCGTATAGTTCTCGGTACCATTACTGTTTCACCACCGATTTGTTGAACTGTTTCAGTTAATTCACCGAGCTCTAAATACCATCCTTTATGTACTTCTTTACCATCTAATTTCCATATTATATCATCTGCTACAACAGGTATAGCATTGTCACCTTCATAATGACTTATAGTATTTACTGAATAAAAGATTGGTGGGTCACCAGTAAAAAATAAATAAACAGGATCAAGGGTATAATCTCTAGGCCATTTGTGCCTGTTTTGCCACTGACCTGTTGACCAATCTGTAATTGCATTTATATCAGGATTTTTATTATTATTTGTTACTCCACCAAAATCTAATACTCTAGACCAGTTAGCTACATATACTTTACCAGCTACAGGTGGATTAATAGGTAATTCTACAGGTTTTGGAAGAAGTTCAAATATAGTATTATCTTGAAGTTCTCTAATATCTTCATAATCGTAAATTTTATTTTGTACGTTATGTTCAATTATATTTTTATCGTATTGATCTATATAATATACACCAGTTTCTAAATTTATACCATTAGGATCTCCTAAAATATTATTAGTTTCTTGAATAGGGTTTTTACCACCACCAATCATACTAACTTGATTACCAAATCTATCTGTTGTTATAGTACCAACAGTAGATTGTCTACCTTGAGGAGCTTGTTGTTGATATAGATTACCTTTGTTCGCCATATATTACTTTACTACCTTGAATAGTTTTTTATTGTTAAAATATTTTGTACCAATTACATTAGTACCGTCATAATAATTTACTTTTACTTCAACACTATAATACCTTTCAGGAAATAGAGCGTTAGTGTCAATATCAAAATAGTTTTCTGTATTACCTCTTCTACCAACATAAGTATAAGTAGCATCATGGTCGATTATTTTTTCACCTGTAGCATTATCTACTATTGCATATGATGATGATTGTGGTAAATACGTTCTACTATATTTACCTACTCCTAGCGTTTGAGATCTTGCACTATATTTTTTTGATACATCTAAAATAATACGTTCTTCTGACCCTCTAATATATTCAGCTCTTATTCTTGGATCAATAATTATATCATCATTTATTGTAGCTTCAGAACCGGTAGTCGTTGTAAATGCATGTGATGCATCATCATATCTAACTTCTACTCTTGGAGGATAAATAGTATTAGTTTCTCTAGAATAATAACATACTTTACCATATTCCGTTATATTTGTTTCTTCTGACCCGCTACGAAGTATTAATAATCCATAGTTATTATAAGCTGGATTATCATGCCAAAGATTTTCTACTATATTAGTAACATCAAAATTAATATCAGCAGTAACATTATTAAATGATTGTGATACAGCGTTAGATCCAAGAAAAACACCTCCTGCAGCACCCCAAGCTGTATCAGTTTTTCTATTAGTCCACGTACAATCAGTTTTAACGGTTGGTACATATGTTGATTTACCGATACCCATATCCCAGTCTTGAAGAACAACATAACCTCCTAAATTATAGCTAGCTTGTACATCTTCTTCTTTTGAGACAAACATCTTTAAAACGTATGTTAAACTTCCACTATCAGCTGATGTATTGATTCCTTTTGCTGATAAAGACGCTGACATTTCTGTAGTATCAAATTGTACTAATGCTCTAGAACGCACAAGATCACCACCAGAGCCTGATACTATCTTTCGTATCTCTAAAATTTCATCAATACCTGTATTCATACTAGCAGTTGCTTCGTATAATGTTGTATCTTTAGAAAGAAAAATTGTTTTTATCATATTTATCCCTAATAGCTAACTACTTTACCTTTTATATCTTGATCCGGATATTTTATTTCAAAACAAGATGGATCTAATGATGGGTATATTACATCTTTATATGTAGCTTCATTAATATTATACCTATGTTCGCTGTAGCCATTTAACGTACCAAACTTATTCTCTACAATTACATCAACTACAGATTGTACACCTTCTATATTTGCTATACAAGTATAAATATCTTTAAAGTAGATAGCTGAAGAAAATGATAGGTTATCAGTTTTATATTTATTTTTTAATTCATCAATAGTTTTTAATAAAACTTCATTTGAATTATAGCCTGGTACTACAGTTATTTCAAATTCGATTCCTATATTAACAATATAACCATCTTTAATATTTATTGCATCAGTTAACATTCTAAATTGAGATAAATATGTTCTTAAGTTTTCTTTAGCTGCTCTAGGAAGTTTTGTAAGTCTTCGATTTTTATCATATGTTAGTACATATAAATTTACAGCTAATGGATTAGCAACAGATACTTCATCAGGTCTCATTTGTTCATCACTAGCAACATATGCTTTAGCTATAGAACCAAATTTTGATGGAATACTCATCGCTCGTATAATATAATCTTCTCTTGTTACCATTCTACTTTGTGCATAATTATTACCAAGAGCATTTTGCCTTACAGACTCTAAATCTTCAATAGACGCTCCTCCAGTTGCTGCTTCATTATTTTCTACATACATTGAATCAATTACTGTTTGTCTTGTACCTGATATTAAATTACCTAGTGGATTAAAAGTAATAGTTTTAGAATCAATTGTTGTTAACGCTCCTGCATCAACATTTGCTCTTAATCCGTAACCTGCTAGATAGTTAACAGTAAGAGAAGTATTTGATGGTGCTAATCCGTAAGTATTAGTATAAAGAAAATTAGCAGGATCAAATGCAGTGTCTAAATTGGTTGTATCACCGCCTAATGAAGTTCCTACATTATCAGGATTTGGAATAATATCTTCATCACTGTCAGAAGTATTTATACCACTACCAAATTGAAGTTGTATTTTATCTTGTGAAGTTATTTTAGTTGTAAATCTTCTATCAACTTTTCTAAGTTTTAAAATATATGGTACAGTACTACTATCTTCACTCATATACGGATCGTTTGCAACGTTATTAACAGCTTCATCAAAAACTGTTTCTTGTGCTAGGTAAGGAACTTCTGTCCATGTCATTCCATCTGAATCTGTTACAGATTCTATAGATTGTACACTATTATCATTAACTGTTACGTTTAAATATTCTGTAGCTGTACCAACATCAATTACTGTAGCTCTTAATTCACCACTTTGAGCAGCTACTGTTTTTTTAAATAAATAATATTCTGGTAACCCTGTTGTAGCGTTAGTTTGATATTCAGTAATGTCAATAGGATCGTTAGAGCTAGATGTTGCAAAATCTAAAGCTTCTGATGTTCTAAACTTTATTCCATCAGTAGTACTTAAAACCATTCCCTTTTCTATTCTCGGTGCATATAGATAATCAGGTGCTACATTTGCTCCTGTACCTGTACTTGGTATTAAAATATAAACGTCAATATTAACAGTAGCAGGTGTAGTTAATCTTGGTTTATAGCCAAATGCTTGTGCTAGAGAATAAACATTTTTTTTCTCCTGTGCTTCATGGAGCATTGTTTCTTTCATAGCGTAATCAGTGTAATAAGATAATACATCACCTACATAAGCAGCCATCTCTATAAACATTGTAGATGGAGATGCTGCTGTAAAATCTTTTACAGTTTGAGGAAAGTAATTTTTTGCATGTTCAATTAAGTTTTCTTTCAACCCAGCAAAGTCTCTAGCTGTGTATCTTAACTCCCTATTAGAACTATTATTATTATATTTAGCCATATTATACCCTTACCGTTAAATTTAACACATTTTCTGATTCCCATCCTTCAATAGAATAAAGAACTGACACTTGTACTTTATTTACATCTCTTTGTGAACTTACACTTACTGATTCTATTTGTATAGCAGGCATCCACAAAGCTACAGCATCTCTAACAGCATGTTCAGCTGCATTAGAAAGTTGAGCGTCATCAATCGGTTCAAATAACAAATTATATAGATCACTACCAAAAGTAGGTTGCATTGGACGCTCCCCTTTCATAGTTAATATTAAGTTACGTAAATTATCATGTACCTGCGCTGATGTTAAAAAATTTTGTTTTTGATTACCAGCAGTCAAAGGAAAAGATATACCTATCGGTACATTTTCATTTACATCTAACGGATATATTTTTGGTACTAATCTTGCCATATTTATTTCTTAAATCGTTTTACTAACTCAGTATAATCTCTTGTTATTGCTTTTGTTACTGAATCATCTATTCTACTTGCTGGTACTACTTGACCGTTATGACCTTCTAATGCAGTAGGTTGAGATGGGTTCATATTAAAATTATCTTGTTGTAAAGCAGCGAATCCTGCTCGAGCATCTGCTGCTGTAAATGTATTCATTGTTGGATAAGCTTCTGATTCTGTTTGTGATAAAGCTTCATTTAATGATAATGAACTATTATTATTTTTTTGCTCTGTCAATACATTTTTTACTTCTTTACGTACTTCTTCACGTACAATTTTTCTTATAACTTGTGCTAACTGTTTTGCTTTCATTATTCTCTCCATAATTATAGTATATAATATAAATATACAGTTTAAGTTATTTCTGCTTTAATAAGCCTAGTTTTTGCTCAATAGAACTAACTTTAGTTTCAATACTTAATGCATTTTGAAATGCTGTAATATGGTCAGGTAATTTAGTAGAAAGTGCAGATGTACCCAATCCTGGTATTATAAATGTTTCTGAACTATTTGTTAGATTCATATCTTTTACTATACCGGTTAATTTTTTTACTTCAATAATAAGTTCTTCAAGTGTATCTAGAACTTCATCAACATTATGTGCCCAATTTTGAGTTAAAAGTTGAATAGTTTTTTTACTATTTAAAATTACATCATCAGTTCTACTACCTAAACAAATTCTATCACCATATAAAATTACTTGTGCTTTGTCATATTCTATTTTTGATGATTCTAAATCAGATGGAAATGCTGCTTTGAACGGTATATCTACATGCTGGTTAGATGTTAAATATATAGAAGCAGGATCGTAAGCTAAATCTTCTAATGGTAAGAAACCATTACGTAATACCATAATAGGTGTAGGTGTATCTGATTTAGATCTTTGCCAAGGCGTTTTTATATCTTTATTTGTACCTGATAACCTTATACTTGATCCAAAACGGCTTTGTATAGCATAATCTCCTTCATATAAATCTAATGAACGTATTGAATTAGGTATAACACGAAATAAATTTCCTGTATGTATATCGTTAGTACCTTGCTTATATGTTATAGATCTTGCATTTAGGAAATAGTTCATATTACCTCTATACATAGCAGGTGGAACTATACCAGTATAATAAAATTGATCATCCATAGGATCTTTAATAAGATGAACTCGTTCATTAGGTACAGGAACCATAAAATTATGAGGGTCAAAAGGTATAGCTGTTGTTTTAGTTTTCGAACCATCTTGAGCTCTAACTGTTACAGCAATCTCACCTATACTCGTTTTTGTATTATCATATATAACAGATATTACATCACCACATGTACTTCCTGAATCAATATCGTCAGTACGTGAACTAAAAGGATTTCCAAGTTGTTGAGAAACATGTTTTTTTAAATTAGTTGAGAATTTAGACATTACTTAACTCCAACTCTACCTACTTCTGCAATCAATTGTTCTTTTTCTGCTTCTGTTAACATAAAGTTATCACCGTCATTACCTGATCTATTTTGAGCTTTCTGAACTATAGCTGCCATTTTTATTAACGCTTCATCATTTTTTACAGCTATTTCCATATAATCTTTTATAAGTGGTACTATTATTACTGCATCACCTATATTTTTAATCATTGGTTTTAATTCGGTAATAAGTATTTGAATTTGCTTTTCTTTTCTTGTAGAGTTAGTATAAATATCTTTTAACAAACTTTCAAAAGTCTTACCCTCAAATATTTCATTATTATTTTCTTCCATATGATAAACTCCGTATATATAAATATATGTAAAAATAAAAAGCGCCTGTATTAGCAGGCGCTTTCTTAAATATATATATTTATTCAAATAACTATTTTTTCACAAAAAATGATGCTACGATAACTAGTACTACTAGTCCTACAAATCCTCCATTACCTAATCCTTCGATTAAAGCTGTAAGGTTTGCAATAACATCCATTCCGAAAACGTTAGTACCAGTAAGTACTTGCCAAAGAATTGTTACTGGAAAAATAGCCATCATAATGCCTAATAATCCACTAAAAAATCCTGAAACGTATTTCATAATTGAATCCATGTTTATTCTCCTTAAATTAAGTCGTTGTGCGGCAAAATTGCCATGAGAGTTTAGAGCGATTAATAATTAGAATCTAAAACCAAACCCTAATGTAAGGTTTGTAGTTTTATCTCCTGTATTGTATATAATTTTTGGATCAACGTAAATATTATTTCTTAATGTAAATAATTTACCTGCTCCAAGTGACATTCCATCCGTAGATAGTCCGTCAGTTGCTAAATATGCAAAGTATCCTTTCCAGAAATATCTTGCGTGAAAATCAATATCTATATCCACTGTTGAATCAGCTTGCGCAACTGAACAACCTACCATTAAGTTATCCGTTACACCATAACCGATTGTTGGTGAAACTGACCATTCAGTCCAAGCAGTATTTGCAATATCACCTGTTCCAATGTACCAGTCACCAGTCGTCTGTGCGTTAGCAGCGAACATACCGCATGCTAACATGATTGTTAAAATTAAGTTTCTCATAAAATTTCCTCTTATTCTCTAAATGATGCTCTCACTCTCATTTATAATATAACCATTACCTTTATTGATTTGTAACCATTTTTATTTATAATACATATCATGCTAGGTTATCTTTCTTTATAAATTATATAAAGTCTTTTATATTCTTTCTTTAGTATATTTACAACACGTGTAATATATTGTGTTTTTACATTAACCATTTCTCGAACCATAATGTATAAAGCTTTTTTATTATATGTTTCTATATTTTCACAACGTTTAAATATCTCTAATACTGCATATGCGATAGGGATATCTCGTTTATATTTTATTATTTTATCAATATTTTTTTCACAATGTTTTATAAATGTATGAAAAAAATCTTGTATCTCACTTGTATATTCTTCTTTAATTATTTCATTAGTAATATTGCGTTGATTATCAATATTAATAATAGGTGCTTTACTTTTCTTTCTATTATAATGCTTATAGTTATTTTGAATCAAATAATTTTTAGCAACAATACTAAAATAAGAAAATGCTTTACCTTTTTCTTTAGAGTATTTAGGTAATTTTTCTAAAATAAAAGCAATTACTTCATGTTGTACATCTCTTGTAGTTGCATCAAAGTGATAAAATTTATATCTATGAATTAAATTTTCTGCCATTTTAAATAATGGTTTATGTATAAATTCATTATAAACTTTATTTCGTAAATTATGATTTTGTTCAGCATTATATGCTATAATAGCATCTTCAGTATCTTGCGTAAAATATAATTTATTTTTTCGAGGTCTACCTCTTTTAGGTTTTTTTATATTACTATCTTCAAGGGCCTGTTGAAGTCTTTTACGTTCTATATTTTCATAAAATAAATTTACAGGACTAGTCTTCATTTTTGTTCTCATCAATGTCATATTTTATATCTATCTGAGTTATTAAATTATTAATACCTGTGAATATTGTACCCACTTCATCGTCTGATTCAAAAAAGCCTTTGCTATCCAATTCACGCATCTTTTCTTTTACAGTTTTTACACTTACTATAAACTCCTCCATATTTAACGACACATCAGAAAGTTCGTCGTCAATCCTTTCTACCTTTCGAAGAAGATTTATAATAATAAAAATACAAACAATCAACAAGATAGATAATATAGAAATAATTTCTATCATTCTGAATCTCCAAATAAATCTTTAAATAAATCTTTTGCTGAATCAGTAGCACCTGTTACAGTTTTAGAGTTAGAAGCTTTTCTAGCTACCTTTTTTGTTTCTTTAACCACAGTAGAAGAATCAGATTTCCACATTTCATATTCTATTTGACTTGCCATATGGTCAGCATGATGTAAAATAATAGGTAGGTTTATTCTCATTCTTGATTCAGGTCTAAATGCTACAAAGTAAGGCTTATTAGAATCATCATATAACCCATCATGTAACTTTATACCCATCATTTCATTTTGATTAAACGTTATACCAAACTCATTAAGTAATAATAATGACCTATCTGGAACAGACATAAAAGGTATATCAGGATTGATCTCATATATTTTACCTTGATTCTTTCTATGCCATTCTGAAGGATTAGGTTTATACATTTCCAACTCTTGTGTACCCACTTTACCAAGATCATGATTAAGCGCTGCAAACATTAATTCTTCATAAGTATACCCTGAGCAATCTGAACCCATATCTTTCCATGAATGATAAACCTTATGAGCACAATCCATTACTCTAATAATATGATCAACATATCCTCCAGCAAAACAATTATGAAAATGCTCAAAGCTTGATGCAGGCATTAACATCATTCTATCTTGAAAAAATGTATACATTTCTATAAGTTTTTTTCTACGCGGGTCTGCAAAATTACCGTTAATCTTTTCTATTAACGTTTCCCAATTCTCTACTATTTTATTTTCATCTAGATGCATAACTTTCCTCTAATTTTAATTCTACTTTGTTCCAATACTTTATTGTATAAGGATTATTAATTCCTCTCGGACCACCATTCCAACATCTTGCAATCTCTTCAGCAGTTGTTAGGTTATAATAATTACAATATATTTCAAACATTTCAGATGATTTATTTTTACACCATCTATCATTATACGTATAAAAGTTTAAATTATTTTTTCTTTTTAATATACGATTAACATCATCTACCATACATTGTCTAATTTGTAATATACCTACAGCGTCTTCACTTGCATTGTAAGCACTATCTATACCTCTACTCTCTACATATACTATAGCATTCATTATATCTATAAATTCTCTAGCCGGTTTAGTTTCAAACAATTTATATCTATTTTGAATAGAATCTATATGCTGTTCTAAACTATCAATAATAATTGAATCTTCTTCTAATGAATCTTTATAAAAGTCTATTTCAGCTTCGAGACAATCTATTTCACGCTCATATCGTACTATTGTACTAATGAGATAAAAAGATCCTAAATATAGCATAGCTATAATTAAGAAAAATTTTGTTGAGTTCATACTAGTCGTTTAAAAGTTTTTTATTACCTATTTCACCTTCAAGATAAGTATTCAATACATCAATCTTATCTCTTGCTTCAGTTAATTTATCTAAAGCTTTCGAAGCTTCTTTCTTAAAGTGTTCAGATGTATGTTCGCCAATCGCAACAGGTTTATTAAAACACATATCTAATGTTAGTAAAGCTTCATTTATTTCAGCCTCACATTCACTTTTTAATGCATTGTATAATCTTTCTTTATGAGTCATAAGTATTCTCCTATCGTTTAATTTTATATAATATAAGAAAAATAACTAAAGTAAGCAACTATTTTATAAGTTTTTGTAATTTTTTTATTTCTGAATTAATCTTTCTAACATCTTTTTTATATTTAGCTTTATTTAACTTCTTTTTCAATTGATGAATTTGAGTTAATGCATCAGCTCTTAAACGATGTTTTTGAGATTTAGTAAGTTTCTTTTTTGGAGGTTTAGGCTTAATAACTGTAGGTTTAAGAGTTCCTTTTAATTTAGGTTGTTCTTTACCTTTATGATATACATTACCATCTTTATCAACATACTCTTTCATGAATGCCCAGCCTCTAGGTCTTCCAGTTGAAACATAACCTTGCTTTGGTGTAAAAGGAAAATCTTTTTCAAAATTTTCTCTTACACATTCATGACATGTAACTGCAGTCGTATCTTGTGCAACAGATGTCCACTGACCACACACTTTACATTCCATATGTAACTGTTTATTTATTATTGTAGTTCTATATTCTATTTGTTTTTTTGCTTTCATATATTATATATATATAGTTAAAGTAAAAAATACAGGCAGGCTTTTTAATTTATTTTATTGTAACCATTTTTGGTAATGACTCTTTAGCTACTGGAATAGCAATAGTCAATAATCCATTTTTCATAGATGCAGTTATAACACTTAAATCATATTTTGCACTTATCTTCCATCCTAAGTCAAAACTCTTTCGTGTTATACCTTTATGGATATAATCTGGAGCTTCTTCGTCAGATGGATTAGACTCTACATTTGGTTTCTTATATGAAACTTTTAAAGTATTGCCTTCTGTCTGTATATTGATATCTTCTTTATCTAATCCAACACAAGCGATATCAAAACAAAGTTCATTATCTTTAGTATAAACATCAACCGGATAATTTGGTTTTTGTTCTACATAAGATTGAAACATTGAGTTTGTGTCGAAAAAATTTCTGAATAGTAAATCGGTCGGAAAGACCCTTTCATTTAATTGTAATCTTGTCATAATTAATCTCCTAAGATAATTTATTTAACATATTTTCTAAAATAATACTAATAACTAACCTGCCTGTATTAATCACTAGTTTCGTTCATATTGAACACGTAACTATGTATAGTAACACTCCCATGCTTTTTTATTCTATGGTCGTAACTACACTTATTGTTTTTCATAATTCTATCTTTAAACCTATTTAAAGCATCTAAATTAGATGAACTAACAGCTATATAACCATCTAATATTTCAACTTTAGTTACAGGTTCTTTTATATACATATCATCCGAGTGCAGTTTTTTACCATCTGCTGCACGATAAATATATGATTCAGTTTGATCATCAGATAATGTAGATAACCAATTATAGAAACTTTCTGGTGTTTTATAAAATTCTCTATCTACTTTATGCAACATATTCCATAACATATTAGGATTGGTTGCTGTAAACTCTTCTACATATTTTTCAAAATCTTTTAGATCGTTAGGTGAAAGAGTTTGTATAAACTGTATAACTGATTCTACCCTTCTATCAGAATCCATGTAAGGTGTTTTAAACTTCATAGCTTTAGAAACACTCTCTAACATATGCTTATTTGTATCAATATCAAACCCTTCATGGAACATACTTACTTCATCATCTGAATATTGAAAAAGAGTATCAGGAAGCGTATGATCAAATAGATCATGAGCATCTAAATAATTGTTATGTTTAGTTACATCTTCCATCTTCTCTCTTTTATATTTACCTCTAACCTCCGGGACTTTTACGACGTGGTCCCTGTTAGCCGTTTGCTCTGGGTACCTAATCAGGCAGCCATTGCATATTCAACTTGTTCGCCAGTTAATTGCGTTTGACCTTCCTTATACCCTTACTACCTGTCAAATCCAATCATCCCCATATTGTTAGTTGTCACTTGGTGGAGATGCCGGGAATCGAACCCGGGTCCAAAATAGCAGCTAATACAAGTACTAGCGGTCACATATAAATATCTATTTAGAGTTTAAAATCTTTTGAATACCTAAATGTTTCTTATAAATTTTATTAACTATATTCATACTAGATTTAGTTAATGTATTTGTAGAAACTAATTTAGATTTTATATTAAAGATCTTATTTTTATCTTCCTGATATTCTGCTTCAGAAAAATTATTATAACCTTTACTCTTTAAGATATTATCTTTTATCAAAGATACTACAGACATTAATTTATCTATCTCTTTAGCTTTATCTAAATTTTCGAACGCAGCAAAAATATTCTCTATTGCACTAGCCTGTTCAGGATTTCTTCTACCTAAATCTCTTAATGCTTCTTCATGATCTTTCATTCGTAAAAGCTCATCAGCTAAATATTTTAGTTTCTTTTTAACGTCCATAGTATCCCTAAATAATCTATTATATTATATTATAAATAATCATTAATATTTTTATTATATTACTTATTAACATTATTACTAATATTATATAATATATTTAATATAATAAATTTTTTGCAGAAAGGCAACTTATTCATTAATAAATTCCATTTTTAATTCCTGCATGAGAGTTAGTCCTCCCTAATCGCACTCCTACATTGTGCGCATGCTGAGCATCTCTCAGAGTTTCAATAATACGATTTGTCTCTGAGAAAGTTAACTCATGAGATTTATCACCGATAAATATTTTACCTATTACAGGTCCTTGAGCATCACCTTGAGGTACTCTATCCCAATCATGTTCGAATCTAATAGATCCCCAAACTTCACCGTAACGACCCGGGTTAAATTTTTTACCTTGATTATGTCTCGTCTTAGGTGCTTGTTTTTGCCAAGCATGTTTTCTGGTTCTTTTATAAGCCATTTTAATTTAGCAGTTGGGCTGCAAGCCGGTCTTAATTTTGAAGTGCATGTAAAATTATTTGATCACGAAGATAAGCGCACTTCTCATACTCTTCTATCGCGATATAATGTTCTATCATTTTATTTAAAACAGATAATTGTTTTTTACTATCACCTGGAATTGATTCATCAATACCATTAGTTTTTAGATCATTAAAAAGATCATTAATTAACGAGTTAATTAAATTATGAGTTAATGCTTCTAAATCCTCTAATGTTATTTTTCTTCCGTTGATATACATTTTTCTATTTCTTTAATTAATTTTTTATCTGATCCTTTATGATAAATATCTAATATGTTACCTGACTCATCATCAGTTACAATAAAAGCATCGGGAGTATGTAAATAATTTTTAACAGACTCTAATCCTTCTCTTTTATAGATTGAAATTATATTTTCGATATTTATCCAACGTTTGTGAAATCCCATAGCATCACTCATTACATTTTCCAATTTCTGAACGCGTATAGAATATCTTTATCTACCGGTTCGGGTTCTACTTCTTTTACTTTAACGGGTACAGTAGGCTTAAACGTTTCTAGTATCTCAAATATCTGTCTTCGTTGCATACCAGATATAATTTCATCTTTATAAGCCTGCTCTACTTTCTTGATCGCATAAGGTTTATCATCCAACCAAAGCATAGCCTCCTCTAATACTTTCTCAAATTTAGCTCTAGTAAACTCAGGTAACTTTCTCATTACACGTTTAGGAGTCTTACTCATATCAGAAGCTTTCGGTTCAGGAATAGATCTACTAGCTCGATATAAACTAGATCCAAATCCGGTTCTACCTTTAGCATCTAATTGCTTAAGATATTCTTTAGTATCTTTATTCTTGATAACTTCTATCTCTGAATAAGTAGTCTTACCTGATATAATAGCTCGTACATAATTACGCTCTACATCAGAACATTCAACACAAGTTTTAGTACCAGGTAAAGCTTTAAGTCTAGCTTCAGGAATAACATTACAACATTTTATACAATTCATAACTAAATATAAGAAAATTAATTTATATATACAACTCTACTGAATATTTTCTGACTCGTTAGCCCACTCCATATCTAAATCCTTAGAACAAGGAATAGATTCATAACAAGCAGGAGAAATATTTTTATCAGCTCCTTTCATATGATAGTCATGCTTTGACCATCCATGACCAACCATCATAAATTTAGTTCTAGGTAGAAGTCCTGAGAAGCATCCATAAGAGTATTCTTCGTGAATAGCATAATTTTGCATCATATCTAATTCGTTTCTGAACTCTGTATCAACATCTGCGATAGTATATCCAGAACCATAACCAGAGAAGCAAACTAATCTCTGAAGTTTAACTAGCTTAGGAGCATGCTCTTTAAGCAATTCTTCTTCCCAGTCTTCAATCTCAATATCTACTGAATTAGGAGCACTCGTTAAAGTTTTAAGCTCCTGCTTCCAAACATTAAGAATATTAGTTTTCATTTCAGTAGCAACCATATCATTATGATCGTACATTTCTTGTGAGTGAGGTTTAGTAATTTCGATTCCGTATTTTACCTCGGCAGGTTTCTTTGCTCTCGCCATAGTGTGTTATTTTAAAATTATAATATAAATATAAGAACTTTATCTCGAACTTCCAACTGTTTACACGAAAAGTTTTTCACGAAGTCTAGTTATGTGCTTACATTGTCCTCTTCTAAACTGACTAGCAGGACAAGTACAAGAGAACGTTTCTCTCAGTACGTTTCTAGTAACAGTATAATACTTACGTTTACCTGTTTTCTTATCAATAGAACCCATCTCTCGGTATTTAGCCCAAGGGTTCTCTTGTCGCATTCTATCTATCCAATCCATAATCTAATTATTTATATCTAAATATAGGAAAAATATCTCGGGGAGGCAACTATTTAGGGGGTTATTTTCGAGGGAGGGTGAGCGAAGCGAACGATGCGCTTACGCAAGTGCGAGCAAAAATACTACTATCATTAGAGTAATATATATAGCGGGTGTTACGTCTAGTTTGTTTTCCATGTATATAAATAGAAAGAGTAACGATATAACATATTAAGCTAATATTAATTCTATATTAAATAATTATTAAGTAAGATACTCGTTTATTTCAGAGATGGTAGGATAACGTAAACGTAGTAGACACTCATTACACTCCCACTTGTAATTGTTCTCATGAGCCGACCATCGTATAGTTTGATTATTGTGTTTACATTTATTTTGTATTGACTCCAGCTCTCGTTTTAGCGCCTGTTGTTGTTGCTGGATATCATCGGCGCGTGACATGTTAACACGTTACTGGACAATCACCGTAAGGAATCCTTAACTGTGAATTGTCTGATGGAGTTACTGAACGTTCAACATATGTACAAACCTCTCCGGCGGTAAAGCCTTTCTCTATTAGTAATGGTAACGATTTAGGTAAGCACCAGGCATATACTGTATAGTCTGGATAAGTAGTGGAAACGTAACCCCAGCGAGTCTCCCAAAGTGATCGAAATATACCTTTACGCCTATGATCAGGATGTACCCAAGCATCTAGAAACTTGATTCTACGATCAGGTTCCAATTGCATGAATATATGACCTACGGTAAGGCCATCTACGATAGCCAGCCATCCCTCTAATCCTTGGGCGTGTGTCTTGAAAGGTGTTATAGTGTGCACTTGAAGTCTCCATGTGTGATTGTATATATACATATCATGTACCGGTCTAAACAATGGGGCTATAGCAGAAAAAAATTGCCCCGATAGACACACCACATACCCCCCACTCGAGCAAAAAAAAATTTTATGATTTACAAGAAATTATTGCAAATACACGGAAAGCCAGCATCTCTGCCAGCTCTCCTCACACTATGTAGATCCTATTTATTCTGCGGGATCCTCGCTTTCTACATTAAATAAGTCATCTGTATTGGCATCCGTAGGGATATACTTCTGAACGATCTGCTTAACGAACGTTCTCTCGCTATCTAACCCTCCAGCATTATCATATTGAGGGTATATAAGTACCATAGCAGCCTCCTCTATAGTAAAGCCATCATATATAAGACCAGCCATCTCTACTGAAGCTCTTGTCGATATATGTGTACTAATACGTGGTGCCTCTGTCGACATCTCAGTACGTGTGTCGGCAACTATACCACTGATAGCATCTATTGAGTCTGTATCTAGATTAGGATAAAGGTATCGCAAAAGCTCAGCCTCTTCAGTCTTCGCAAGTACATCCATCTCTACTATAATGAATCTATCTATTAGAGCTCTATCCATTACTCTAGTAGCCGTATATTCATTTCCGATATTCGCAGTAGCAATGAACGTCACGCCTTTCGCAACCTTGATAGTAGGAGCACCTTCAGCCTCATCTAGCCTTAGATACCTTTGTCCCTCATCTAATACAGTCATTAGTATATTATGAGCTTCCGGATGGGCACGGGATAACTCATCTAAAAGGATCACAGCATTCTCAGTCTGGATAGCTTTGACAAATAATGCCTCCGAGAATACAGTCCCATCCTCCTTATTAAAGTGGGTATTACCTATAAGAGTAGCTCGCGGGTCTTGCGTAGCACCTAGGTTAAAATAGAAGTCCGGTCTCTCAAGAGCATTTACAACCGACTTCGCAGCCATAGTCTTACCACAACCAGCCGGGCCAGTCATCATAATATTCTTACCTCTCATAGCGCAACGCATAAGGTACTTCCACTTGATATCAGTCATCTTCATAACTTCAGGACGAAGCTCAGGTGACTTCTGAATAAACGACATAAGCTCTAACTGCTCTTCTGGTACGTCTACCGGAGCGTTAGCCTCTACTATCATACGGTCAACAATCTTAGTAGCTACTTTAGACCATTTACCATTCTCTAATACAAAGCTCATACCTTCTTCCCAGGCTTTTTGAGCTGTATTTTTCCATATTGTAGGATAGTTATCTCCCGCTTGATTGAACGGAATCATATTACCCTTTGAATCTTGAGCTCTCAGAGTGGCTCCATCCTCTTTGTAAATCTTTACTAACATAGTGTGTGTTTTTTTAAATTATACTTAAATATAAGAACTTTATTTCAATTAGGCAACTTTCTCCCTATTTATTTTCATAATATATTTCCACATTAATTCGTTGGAAATCTTACCATCATTAAACATTTCTACTGCTTCTGTCACAGTCTTTGGAGGATCGAATAATACTATTGCCATATCTTATCTTTTTAATTATACATAAATATAAGAACTATTTTCCAATTCTCCAACTGTTTCCCCAGTTATTTTCCAGGTTTTTTCCGTAGTCTCCCAGGCAGAATATACACGTCAGAGAGGGATTCCATAGGAGAGACAAGGGGTTATATAGGAAATTTCAGGGGCTCGCGACACACACCCATGATGTTTTCATTAGAATAATACGCTTAAAACCTTATATATGCATATATACGTATATTAGTATATAAGTATATTACACTTTACCTTCGTACTACATTAAGCTCAGGCAATCCTCCATGCTCGTCATTATACGTCTGTAGGATCTGTCTTTCCAACGAATGAATGGGAGTATATCTGACCGTATGGCCTAGAATCTCTTCCTCGTAAGTTGCTACATCGTATACCCATACCGATAAAGTACCGTTAGATCTCACATACTCTCGTATCCTATCGTTAGTAGTATTCCTTACATGTTTATACATGGTCTGGAATCTAGTTCGTATACATTGAGTGCATCCTATCTTGACTATATCTCCCGCTCGATTACGCATTATATATACTCCGTGATGACCTCGATCCAATGGAATGAATGGATAGTGTATATCCACTCCTTGTTTGAAGTCATCACATGCGTATATATCACAATAATGATTGAATTCGTCCCACATTATTTCTTTCTTATGTTACGATCTATCCAATCACCTATCTGTGTGGTTATATACATACCTACCACTATGCCTATTCCAAAGCACATACCCATCATTACTATTTCCATCGGTTATCCATCTATTAAATTATTAATCCATAATCTTATCAAAGAGATTGCACCCAATCCTATGGCCCATCCCCATTGTTCCAGTACCACATGATGAAATGCCAAACACAACAACAATAAAGGTACTTCCAAAACTTTTATCGCTCGTCTCCAGTTCATCTGTTCTCTCCTTTATACACCCAATTATACCATAAAGCTGCAAGACCGAACATCGTGAACACACTCAGGAACATATACAGTATATACATAGGAGTATCACCTTCAGTTACTAAAGCTGGCCATCCCATGGCTATAACCCATATAACAAATATCCAGAACACATTCTTCTCGATCTTACGCTCTACATACACAGTCTTCTCTTGATTCATTAGTCGACTCAAGGCATCTTGCATATCCTTACCGTATGCCGGCTGTTTATGTATCATACCATCTTTCTCACAGATAGTAATCATGTATTTACAATAACCTTTATGGGTATCCGATTTTTTCAATATCTTACAATCGATAGCCCTTCTACGGTCATACTTATGCTTTTTTAATTTCGCCATCATTTTCATATTCATTTACAATTTTATCTATTATTTCTTGATCTGATTTAGCACCTGATTCATGTACCTGATCGATAAAATCAAGTTTATCCAACCATGTTCTAGGAAACGCTCTTACCTCTGGATATGCGTTATTCGGGATCTTTTTCATTTCCGTATAAACTCTATCCTCGATAGCATGATCCATCACTTTTCTACCGATCACAGGTCCCTGTGCCTTACCATAATATTCATATAACGTGACCATTTCACTGGGATCACTCCAGTCCATATATAACTTTGTCATAACTTACTCCTTAAAAATTTGGGTCGTTCGGATCGACCTCATCGATCAAATGATCTTTCACAAATTTACGCCACCACCTGGCTATTCGATTCCAAATAGACATCTATTACTCTCGATTTTTTCACCTCTTTCACTTCGAAATCCGATACTTGTGTACCCCACTGTTTGTGAGTAATAGCTTCTGCATCTGTACACGATACCGCATTCACTAGATATCTTTCTGTAATTTTCTTTGCTTTTCCTTTGTCGTCAACGTCCACGTGTTGACATGTAACCTGATAATAAAACATATTATTTCCCTTTAAATTTTACGATTAAACTTCTTGTTCCTACATAGATCAACATCGCTATAAGTGATAAGTTGATCAAATTCGGGTGCCAATGCTCCCCACAAATGCCCAAGGCATGGTATAAAAATTCTGACATTTTATTCCTCTTTTAATTTTGTTAATAATTCTCTTAATTTATCTATCAATTCTGCAACAGTATCCGGTTCCATAGTAATAGCACAACACACATTAATATTATCTTCTATCTCTTGTAATATTTCTAATGCTTCATCCATGCTATTCGTAACTAACCTCGTCTTCTACAACTACCACATTGTTCATATCATTACGGAACTTCTTCGAGTTTCTATCCTCGATTTTATTCCAATGTGATACAATATCCAAGTTGATATACGCGCTCATTACGTCCTTAGCAAATGCCAAATCTGGATATTTGAGAGCTATAATATTT
>Ga0209645_1000399_pt1 | contig 22733 bp, 20 predicted proteins | sample ETNvirenome_6_30_FD_184070 | JGI IMG/M metagenome (GOLD analysis project Ga0209645, IMG submission 184070) | Marine viral communities from the Pacific Ocean - ETNP_6_30 (SPAdes) (version 2) | ecosystem: Environmental > Aquatic > Marine > Oceanic | place: Pacific Ocean | collected 2013-06-19
ATGGATAGCCCAAGGTTTGAGGTGTTGCAGGATGGTTTCATCTATGGATGCTTCCATCGTTTGCACTTCGCCTTGGTGTTTGCCGATGTTTTGTGTGGTCGTCAGTGGAACCCCTCTGTCGATCAGATAACGATATATGACCGTGAAAGCGGTTGGATAAAAGAAAGGGAACCAATGATCAATCATCACAATGCGCCTTCCTACGCTTACTTAGGATTTACTTACAAGCCTGTTATCGAACATGAGGATGATGACGGCATTCGCAAAGCAACCCATTATGTTCACCGTAATGGTCATGACAGACACGACTTTATTGTTCACGCATCACCATATCGGTGGTTGACCTTGGATAGCTTTCAGCATGCCGTGGACATGCACTGCGATGGTGTTCCATTGGTTACAGAAGACGAGGTGCAAGATCAGTATTTGGCTGATGGACTAAAAGCGTCTACGCTTGTAACTGTGATCACTGAACTGGCTAATGGGGATCTATCCCCATCAGAGTTTCGTAAATTTATTCTTTCGGAGGTGGAAGATGGAAACGATTAAACAGATGTTCTTCTGGTCGTTTGTTGTATTCTTGGGCCTGATGATGACCGCTGCTGGTGCAAGCTATATGGAAAATCCAAACAATCATTTTTTCATTGGCATGGCAGTTTTGTATTCTGGCATGTTTGTGTTTGTCATGGGCGTCATCCAACTTTTAAGGAGAGATAGAGATGGATGACAATCTCAATATCCAACAGGCTAAGGAAGCCTACATCAAGGAATGTCACGATCTTGGCGTCATGCCTCGCTCTGTAACCTACATGACCTTTGACAATTACAGTGAGCAATATACAATCGGCAACAGTCGAGATGGTGATATAGCAGATCTACAACCCAATGGATTTGTTCTTCGTATGCACTGGAACTCACCGAAAAACTGAGGGGGAGGTTGAACGGTAGTGCGAGGATGCCGGTAAAAGCGTGGTCATGCCCTCTCAGTTCTCCGATCATGTCACGCACCTCGCCCAAATAAAAGAGGTGGCCTTTATGGGCCACCTCAGTTTGTGCTTGGGAGGAACCACGAAATCATCGTGACCTCAAAAGTTATATATAACTTTTTATTTGTCAACTACTATCATCAATCTGCTCAGAATGGCGTGTCGTATTCTGGCGATGTCAAATCCTCAAAAGGATCATCCCTATCTTGTGAATAGGTTGAAGTGACAGGATTGAAATACAGGCTAGTTTTGCCTTGTTGTCCCACCCATGAAAATCGACACTTCCAAATATGAATTTCACTTTCTGTACCTTCTGGTTGTGGTCTATGCACAGTCAGCCCAACATCTGCCTTGGCGAACCATGCGGCAGACCCAGATATGTCATAGCCCTTCGGTGGTGGCACGTTGCCGTCAGCATCACGCATCATCTTCGTAGGATGCGCCACAAACCAGAGATGTATGCCATGTGACTGAGCAAACACCCTCAGCTTTGTCAACATGTCTGATATCCAGTCTGTCTCTGGGATATCCCTTTTCTTCGATATGTAATTGTATGGGTCGATGATCGCGCCCTTGATGCCATTACGCATCACTGCAACCTTCAGTCTTTCGATGATCCCATCGATTGTCGCCATAGACCCATCAGCCTGATAGACAAAAGAGAAATGCTTTTGCACAAAGTGCTTGCCTTTTTCTAACTCGCCCTTGGTCATGCGTGGCGTCAAACCCTCAAAAAAAGGTTTCTCAAAATACTTCGATATCAACTTGGCTATGTGGAGCCGTGGTTCGTTCTCAAACGAGCATATGCCAAACTTCCAATCGTGCCTGACCGCTAGGTTTACCATCAACTGGTCGATCAATTCTGACTTGCCGCATGATGGATGCCCAGTGACAACAGTAAGCTGGCCCTCTACCACGCTGTAGAGTTCATCAAGGCTGGAGTATCCTGTTCCAAGACCCTTTGCCATACCCTTTTCGTAAATGTCATCCAGTTGTTCGTAAAAATGCGCGGCATCGTAGAGACCCGCAACCGGCCAAGGTTTGCAAAATGCCGTGATGTCATTCAGCTTCTTCGCGCCGTGCTTCATCAGAACATCGTTGGCATCCTTGCAATCTTCTGGGTACTCAACCTTCCAGCAACGATCCCTTCCTATGCGCCTTGCCATTTCCTCTGCCATGGCTTGGCCGGGACCATCTGCATCTGTTGCAATAATTATTTTACCAGCTTGGTCAAGTTCGTCCTTAGCGTCCCACAAGAAACGAAATTTATTGTCCTCTTCTGGATCGATATCATTGTCAACAACCTTCATCACTGCACCGTTTGGCACTGACACAACGCTAGTCCAACCGGCCTCTACGAATGAGGCAACATCCATCTCACCCTCGCAGATAATAAGATCACCATCAGGCTGAACGCTATCAATATTGTAAAAAGATTGTGGGCTTCCACTGCATGAAAAACCCTTCTCAGAAATGCTTCTGATCTTAGAAGCGTAACTCGTTCCCTTGTTGATGTACGGGAACACAACGCACTCTGTTTCTTTTTCAACAGAACGGATATATGTGTTTGATGTTTTAAGATTTAGCTTCTGTGCGGTATTCTTTGATATACCTCTTGTCTTGAGCCAAGCCACTGATTTATTTGAAAGTTCCATGTAACTTTCTTTGGAAACCAGTTGCATGTAAGTTCTCCTCGCTCTCACCTCTCGGCTTTCTATTTTTAGTTTTCCAGACTCCTCGCAATGATGGCAGTTGTAGAGAACCTGATTTTTCTCAACATTTATTGCCATATCTTTTGATGTTTTGTTTCGCCTTGTAGACGAGCAAAATGGACACCGAACTCTGTGTTGACCGGTGCCTAATCTAGACGCATCATTTTGTAGTGAATTTTCCTGTTTCATATCATGTCCCTCCCAGAACATCTCAAAGATTATGTCCAGAGTAGGATGATGTCAACATGGCTTTACGGATGGGTTATAATCACTTGCTATATATTATAATATATTATGATTTTAACTTGCCTCTAAATACTCAGGCATTAAACCATCTTCGATGGGGCAAACTCTAATTACACATCGTGGCCTCTCTTTGTCCAATCCCCAAAAAACATTCTTATGCTTCACCTGTCTGTCGTTTTTGTAGATAAGGCCTTGCATCAAATCCAATACGAGGCTTTCATCAAGATCAGGCCTTCTGCTGGCATAAAATATTTTCATGTGGACAGCTAAATCACCCTCCATCATCTCATCTAGTTTTGGGCATTGAGACTGAAATGTCTTTTCATATTTTCTCGCTTTTTCGCTTTTAATCAACGCTGGTCTTTTCCCGAACGATACGATCTTTCGACTGTTTGATTTTGAGGCTGGCTCCCCCTCGACAACAAACTGACAGTAATTAGAGATCATTTAAAACCACCTATTGACATGTATTAACAACTGCATTATTCTGCGCTATGTACTTGGGAGAGTATAGATGAAAATTACAAATGATTATGGGCTTCCGCAGTCCTTTGTCAACTTTGCACGGAACGACAAATATTCCAAAGGCAAGGCTGACATATCTGTTACCTCAGTTATTGATAGTCCACGCATACGACTGATGCGTGACCAACATCGTGATCAGATGACATCTGATGTTAGCGACATGATCTGGCCGCTCTTCGGCACCGCTGTACATCATGTCCTTGAGAGCGCATCATCTGATGATAATATCACGATAGAAGAGCGTTTATTTAAAACGGTGAACGACTGGGTTGTTTCCGGTGCGATTGATCATCAAAAAATAGATGGAGATCAAATACACATAAGTGACTACAAGGTCACCAGTGTTTGGTCTGTAATTCACGGCAAGATCGAATGGGAATATCAGCTAAACTGTTACGCATATCTTGTCGAACATGCCAAGAAAATGCCGGTCAAATCGTTACAGGTTGTCGCGATACTTAGAGACTGGAACAGAAGGGAGGCTGGGCGGCGTCCAGACTACCCACAAGCCCCTGTAATGACCATAGACGTACCCCTTTGGCCTAAGTCCCAGAGAGACCGGTATATGGGCGACAGAGTGGCCCTGCATCAAGAGGCTCAGATCGCTTTCGACTTAGGCAACGAATTGCCTGAGTGCAGCGATGAGGACAGATGGAAACGTGGTGAGGCATGGGCTGTAAAAAAGAAAGGAAACAAAAGAGCGCAAAGAGTGTTCGACAACGAAAAATCAGCGCATGAGTTTATCGGAGATCAAGCTAATTTGGAGATAGAACACCGCGAAGGTGAATATGTCCGATGTAATGGCAACTACTGCGGTGTTGCCACATTTTGCTCACAATATACAGGAGATCAAAAATGAGCAGTATTTGGGAGACCTTATCAAAGGTCGATGTTTCGGAACACACGGAAAAAAAGAATGGTCTAACCTATCTGAGTTGGGCATGGGCGTGGGGTAAAGTGAAAGATCACTATCCTAATGCTTCCTTTCACAAACATATGTTTGGGGATATAGAAGGGGAAAAATGCTTGCCATACACATGTGATGAACATGGCTTTGCATACGTTATGGTAACCATAAATATAGAAGACCAGCACTTAACTGAGGTTTATCCTGTTCTTGATTACAGGAACAAAGCTGTGCAGAACCCAGATAGCTTTCAAGTTAATTCTGCCTTGCAGAGATGTTTAGCTAAATGTTGTGCCATGCACGGACTTGGACACTACATCTATGCCGGTGAAGATTTGCCTCAAGGCAATGGCGTAGACCATGATGTAAAGGTTACAGTCGAGTCCCACGATGGCAAAGAAAATGTTGTTGAAGGTTTGGACTTGGTGGCTGAGGTCTTTGAAACATTCATACCAGAATGCACAGATGTAGATACCCTTCGGGGGTTCTGGGGCAAGAACAAAGATGCCTTAGATATACTGAAGAAGGGTGATGAGAAACTATACCAGAAAGTTCTAGGTAACTTTACTGCGCGTAGTGAAATGCTGAAAAAGAAAGGAGAAGCAGCATGAGTGATTATCCACCTTCTGGAGTTTTGTTTGCCAATAAAAAGAAAACAAAAGAAACATCCCCTGATTATACAGGGAACCTTGAGTTATCAGATGAGGTTGTCAATGACCTTGTTGCTCAGATGGAAAGAGGCGTAGAAAAGCCTAAAGTATCTCTTGCTGGATGGAAGAAAAAAGCCAAGAAGTCGGGTGATACATTTTTGTCTTTGAGAGGGTCCAAGCATGAAGAGCGAGGACAATACTCAAACAACTATTCATCTGCACAAGTGATTGATGATGACCCTCCGTTCTAAACGGATAAGGTCAAAGAAATATCTACAGTCCTTGCGAGGTAGCCCTTGTTTGGTCTGTGGGTATGACGCAGAGGCGCATCATATTATGTTCGCAGAGCCTAATGCTATGGGACTGAAAGTGGGAGACAACTGGTGCGTTCCTCTGTGTCACTCATGTCATATGAAACTTCATCATTACGGTGATGAGAGGACTTGGTGGGATCTTAAAGGAATAGATCCTATTGAGTGGGCTAAATATAATTGGGAGACATTTAATGACTGAAAAAATTCCACCGGGTTATGAGTATTACCAGACATTCGATGTAAAAGTTCACGTTACCTATGAAAAAAACTACAAGATTAGGGCCATGAACGATGACCATGCGTTTGCTCTGGCAAAAGACAGGTTAAAGAAACGCAATAAATCAACAAAAAGAAAAGGCTTGAGTTTTGTTGACGCTGTTAGCGTGAACACTAAGCGTATTTGTGAGGATGAAAATGGAACAAGTTAGAGATGCTGCGGTAAACTTTGAGGCTGTTAAAATATCTATGTCGCAAGACAAGAATGGCATCACTCTTCGTTTATCTCTGCATCCAAATGAATGTCCACCTAGCCTACACACAGATTGGGTAGGCTCTCGCTATATGGTGGCGATGGTCAAACTTAATGATCAGGATGAGCCAGAGGTATCTGATCAACAAAGAGAGATAAAGACCATGATCGCCAGCGCAGGGATGCTTTGTAGAAACGATGAGTTCGCAGTGTTTCTTGGCGTGTCTGGTGGAGAGGATGCCGTGGCTGAGGTTCTAAGAGAGAGGCTCGGTATAAAATCTAGAACTGAGTTTAACAACAATTCAGAAGCTAGAGAAAAATTCAAAGCGTTAATTGAGGAGTATGAACGATGGAAAAAAGCAGGGATGGCAAGGTAGGGGCTGAACTGCTGGATGTAAATGGATTGGCAGCAATGCTATCCATGTCCAGAACGTCTCTATATAAAATCCGAACCACCGATGTGTCTTTTCCAGAGCCAGCTTTTAAGAAGCCAAGGCGATGGACAAGGACACAGATCATCAACTGGATAGACTACAAATCCAAAGGTGAAGACGATGCTGAACAAGCTGGTAAGGAAGCCTATGGAAATGTGGAAATGACCACTGATGAAAAATAATGTAAAATAATGTGTTTATAGGGGTTGACACTGCCATATAGGTGTATTACTTCTGTAATCATTGAAACCGATACGAAAGGAGGCTGTTATGGCTGTATCGAAAAAGACTAGTGAGACTATGGAAATCCACGCATTAAAGCAGGGACATATTAAGTTGCGTATGATTGGTCAGACACCAATGTATTTCAACTCTATGGGTGCTAAGGCATGGCGTGATCTTCTCGTTGGTGGTGGTAAGAAGACCGCCGCTCAGAAAAAAGATATTAAGCACAATCCAGAAGCTGAGTTTCGTGACAGTGTCTACAAGAAAGATACTGGCAGCACTTATCTTTGCTTTCCTGCTGCTGGCGTTAAGGGTGCTATGGCTACTGCCGCACTTGAAACCGGCGGCATTACAAAAACCAGTGTTCAGCGCCTGATCTTTCTTCCCGAAAGTCACATTCAGATCTGGGGCAAGCCCTTCTTGAAGATGGATATTGTTCGCTCTGCTGATATGAACAAGACGCCTGATGTACGCACTCGCGCATATCTTCCTAACTGGTGTGCAGAAGTGGAGATCAAGTATGTCGTTCCAACACTGAGCGCACACTCCATTGTTTCTCTTCTGTCTAACGCAGGTGCTATCGTTGGTATCGGCGACTTCCGTCAGGAAAAGGGTCGCGGCTCTTACGGCACCTTTGCAGTCGCTGGTGCTGAGGACATGGGAGACCATCAGGAAGCATGGGATCTGATCACTCAGGAAGATCGTGAGGTTCAGAAGCTGTCTATGGAACAGCCGATCTGTGCAGATGAGCAGACGGCAGAACTCATGGAGTTCTTACAGGAAGAGCGCCTTCGTAGGGCAGCTTAGTTACCTGTAACTTTTAAATTAGAGAGGGGCGATATTCGCCCTTCTCAAGGGTCGCGGTTAAATATGTTTAGGACTGGTATGGCGAGGCGGTCTAGGTACGGCCTGTTACGGCTAGGTGGGTTAAGGCGGTTCAGTTCTGGTTCGGTTAGTTAAGTTTTTGTCTGATTGGGCGTGGTAAGTTTAGGCGGTTCTGGTAGGTCAGGTCTGATAGGTTTAGGCTGGTGGGTCAGGGCGGTCTCGGTATGGTCAGGGCTGGTAGGGCTAGGCGTCTCTAGGCATGGCGGTTAAGGTATGGCGTGATCCTTTTAGGACTGGCATGGCGGTTTCGGTATGGCTTGTTGAGTTCCGGTTATGTGCGGCAAGTCTAGACGGTTATGGTGCGTTTCGGTTGGGTCGCGTAAGGTTCGACTGGTTAAGGTCGGGCAAGGCGGTTTTGGTCGAGTGCGGCGGGGTACGGAAAGGTGTGGCTTGGTGGGTCAGGGCGGTTGAGGCGGGGCATGTTATTGTTCGGTGCGTCAAGGCGAGTTTAGGTCGGGCGAGGCGTGGCATGGCGGTTGAGTTAAGGCTGGGTGACGTTAGATATGGTGTGGTGGGTTTTGGCGAGGCGAGATGTGATGTGGCATGTCGGTCTAGGTGAGTAATGTTGGGTCTCGTCACGGATTGGCAAGACAAAAACTTTTGTGTAAAGGGAGATTAAAATGAAGAAATCAGTGCGCTTTTCTAAAGACACTAAACAGCGGATCATTGATGAGTATCTTGCATCCACTGGATTAAATACGTATCGGGCTGATGAGTTTGTTGATTGGCTCGCTAATCAGCCTGAGCATGAAGCCTATGCGGCTTTCTATGGGATGACTGATGAACATGCTGCTCGTCAGTATCGCATCGACATGGCTCGTGATATGGCTAGTGGTCTTCGCATCGTTGCAAAGACTGAGGTCATTGAAAGCGGTGTCAGCACTATTAAGGTAACTGAATATCCAGCCTACATCTCTCCTGTGAAGGGACGTAAGGATGGTGGTGGCTATGAGCCTTTTGATCCTAGTGATGAGGAGGCTCAGGCTGAGTTACGCCGTCAGGCTGGTGTTCAGCTTGCCGCGTGGCTCAATCGGTATCGTGGATCTGCCGAAAATATCGGTCTTGATATGACGCCCATTGAAGATATGGTGCGTGTGCTTCGGGACGAAAAAGAAGAAGCAGCATAAAGTTACCTGTAACTTTAGCCTCCCCTTTGGGGGGGCTATAAGGTTTTCATAATGATATTGCCTCTAAGAATTAAGGCATCTACTTGCTTGCTCATTCTTTCTATTATTTTACTTTTTTGTTCTTCTGGTATTCTTGGATTGTCTTTTATTTGAGCCATTCTACGCAGAAGACTGTTGCGTCCGTTATTTATAGACTTGATAACACCAGCTATTTTCAGTTCATCTTTATACTTTGATCTGGCTCTTTGTATTAGATTTGAGTCGCCTCTTTTTATAGCGTCATTCAAAACTTCTCTAGCTTGAAGAACTCTGTCTCTCTTATCTATGAAAGAACCAAGATCCTCTCTTTTGGAAACAGAGTATACAACTTTTCTTCCAAAAGGTATTTGTCTAATCATCTCATCTGAGAAGCCCTCCTCCACAGCCTTTGGCAGTGTAGAGAAAGCAAAGTCACCTGATCTCTGGACAAACCTTCCAATGCCACCTGTCAGGTAATCTACCCAGAACTCAATGACATCAGGGGACACATCAAGAGTTCCCTTCTCTACTGTTGATCCATCTAGGCTGTTAAGCCACTGGGCAATCCACTTCGCTGATGGAGATGTGGTTGACCAGTATAGTTGACTGTCCGGCGGAGGCGTGGGATCAAATGGAGATGTCTCTTTGTATATTGGCTTGTTAGCAAAGTCTTCGTTCTCATAGAGATCAATTATAGGATCAACAACTGTAGGCATTACAAAGTTAATGAAACTCTCTGTGCCACCAAGTGGATTGAGAGTGTCTATCATGGTCATCATTGCAGAATCCGCTGCCTCCGCTGGAGTGTACCCACCCCTTGCGGCTCTGCTTAAAGATCTGCCTATATTAACAGCCATATTGAGACCATACGGCATCGGTATAACTATGTGAGACCGCTCCGTAATGCCAAACGGATCTCTGAATACAAGGTTATGTTCCAGAATATAGTCCGGTATTTTATCAGCCATAAGCTGACCGTCCTCATCTTCGTCTGAGGTGAGAGCAAGAAGCTGATCTTGCAACACACCAGCTACCATGAGACCAACCCATATTTTACGAACCTTCTTAGACCTTGCCGCCGCACTCAACATGGCGAATGAGCCTTGCAATGATGCGTTGTAGAATAGGTACATGGAGTTCATCAGGGTCTTGTATTCACCACCCTTGGCAAAATCCACCGTGACATTACGAGCGGCAAAAGCTGCTCTCTGTTCTCCAATCCTTGGAGCCAAAGCCTTAAATGTAGCTACGCGAATAGCGTTCTCAGCGACAGTGTTGTAGTCCTCTAAGAACTTCAACATTGAGCCAGTCTTCTTGCCAACAAAGCTGTTCTTAACAGCGTTCCACTGACCTCTTGCCCCCTGCTCTGCGATGTCGTCTGTCAGCTTCTTGATGTTAGCGATTTGATCACTAAGATCACTGATCTGGTTTGTTGCGTTCTGACCACCGGCCCTCTGAAATCTTCTGAATAGAGCCGCTCCTGTTAGTTCTGACACAGGTATGCTCGGATCATCAACGGCGTCTATATCCTCTCTAACGACTTGCCTTACAGACTTAAAGGCATCAATAAAGTTACGTCTAACTTCTGAGACAATACCCTTCTCTTCATACTGGTTGATATTCACGCCAGCGGTCTGAATATCCCTGAGCATGTTGGTGATGAAGAACTCTGGGTTCAGAGATGTGTTGATGTTGGAAAGATATCTATTGATCTTTCCAAGACCTCTGACTACAGCGTTTGATGTCTGGGCAGACACACCAGCACCACCCTTGAGGGCGTTGGCAAGTCTTTGATCTCTCACCCGTATGTAAACGTGCTTTCCATTTTCCTTGACAGCAAAAATGTTTGGATCATTAAGAGCGTTTCTATCTACTATAGTCCTGACGGAACCCTTCACTAATCCTCTGGTGAGGGGAACGCTTTCTATCTCCTCTGCAAACTGACTAGTAAGACGCTCATCAGCCCTTAATAGATTAAGGAAAGACAAACCAACTTTATTTCTCTCAGCCCTAATAACAGCATTTTGATTTTGTAAGAAAGCGGCTGCAAGTATGTTGGTCGCATACTCTTGACGGCCTAAAGCCCGCCTGTCTTCTCTGCCGCGCACAGAGTATCCTTGAGTGGTTGCAGACCTTGTGTAGGAGGCGTCCTCTGTTGCCTCACCGTCTGCATCAAATATCCCTCTAAGAGGCACATAGTTTTCATATTGTGGAGGCTGTACAATCTCTCCGCTCTCTAAAACAAGAGGCTCGTTGCTGTTGAAGTCTGGGGTGAGGCCAGATGCAACCCTGATTGCATTTGTATCATCAATCACCTGACGGACTCTCTGCTGTACGTCAGCTATGATCTGCTTGTTGCCTGACCCAAGCGAGTCAACCCAAGACAGAATGTAGTCTGCCTCAGCATCTGTCATACCAGATCCATTATTAAGATCGTTGTTGATCGATCTGATATATGCGTTTCTCTCCTTGGCATGAAGCGCATACAGATATGCGTCAACTATAGCTAGTCTCTTGCTACCAGTTTCTTTGAATGATTTAGCAGCGTAGTTACCGCCCTCAAAATCACTGTTGAAACCTCTCCCGGTCAGTCTAGAAAACTCAGCGTCAGAAACTTCTAGATCTTTAACAAGCCTTGCAAGAGGCTCGTACATATCTTTTTGTTTTGAGTTAAGTATGTCGCCTGTCTTGCCGTGGAACAGTGTTTCTTGAAGATATGTGTCCATGCCATCAGTGATGGTCATGCCCTGCTTCTTCAAATTGTCAATCATCACACCGACAGGCAAGAAGGTATCTTGGAACTTGGTGATAAAAGACTGAGATATGTCTCTTGCTTTTTGGTCGCTGACTAAACCCCCTAGCCCAAGAATCTTTGATATCGTGTTATGCGCGGCAGAATATGAAATGTGATTGTTATTATGATTAACTATGAAGTCTGTGGAGCCAGTGTCCACATTAGCAAAGGATGTTCTTGAGAAAGATCTACTGAGTTTTTTCGCCTTTAAATCTGGATAGCTGGTTCTTACTGAGTAAACACCAACAGGATTCCTGAATCCAAACTGAGAAAGAATTTCAGGATCTTGCAATCTTCCATATTGAAGAGAAAGAACAATTTTTGGAGAACTGTGAGATGGCCGCAACCACTCAAGTCTTAGATCTCTTCTGCCTACTGGTATGAAGGCATCACTAACCGCAGGACCACCGCCTCCATCAGGGAACGAAACAACATTGGGGCCGTCTTTATGACCCTGCTTGTGCCAAGCAAACATCAACTGCTGCACAGCAGTCTCTACGTCAGGAAACTTTGAGTTTTCTACTATCTCTTTCTCGTGGCCGCGCTCTTGTATGTGATACTTTCCAAATCCAAAAGCCCTTCCAGAAGAGTCCACACCGTGATTTCCTGCAAAGAAAAGAACAGGAATCATATTATTGTTTTCTTTTATCACGCCAAAAAGAGAATCGTATTTCTCAAATCTAGGAAACCTTTTAGGAGCGTTTATAGTGGAGAAAGCATTGGACGGAGCAGTAGAAAACTTCCTTGTTGACTTCGGAAGCGTTTCCAACATGTCCATTACAGACTTTAATTCTTGTTCTTGATCTGGTGTTATCTCACCTAGAGTTGCCTCTTCGTTTTCAAAAAGCTGTATCACCTCTGCGCGGCTAGTATCTAGCTGTCTGTTAATAGAGGAAGGATTTAAAGCAGCACCGTTCTGAGCATCTACAGCATCATCATAATCTAAAAATACTTCTCCTTCTTGATCGCCATTCTTGTATGTAAACCTCCTCTTAGGGTTGTAGTACATAAAGACAACATCAGGCTCACCATTATTGAAATCTGAATATTCTTCTTTATCCCAGCCATCTGGAGCAAACTCATCATTCCATGTTGTGCGGGATCTAATGGTGAATCCATTTGCGCTGTATACGCCCGGTAGAAAAGTGTCAAAGGCGTCTAGCTTGTTTCCACCCTCATCAACTGCCAGCCTGATAGCAGGATATGAGAACCCCCTGTATGCGTCTGGAGTGTTGAATACAGAGACGATGTCAACAAGACCATCTATCTCACCCTCTTTTAGGGCAAAGCCAGCTTTACCATCTCTTGTGAGGAACAGGCGCATGTCTGCATAACCTGTCTCGTCTGCCGTTGTTTCTACAGGATAAACGTATACAGATGAGCCTATTGGACCTTGAGCTATTCTAGCTCTGTCAATCGCCTCAGCAAACTGCTGTGCTGACCTCATCGTTTGAGCCAACTCAAATATGGCTGGAGTCTTTACGCCCTGTTCGTTAAATAGTCTTGCGGCATATGGAGCTATCTTGTACTCAGCAGCTACATCATATTGGCCCACTTCTCGGCTTGATCTCTTCCTACGCCATACTCGTCCATTATCCCCTGCACCAATCCTGACGGCGATGGCCGCAGCTTTTGCTGGGCTGACGCTGTACTTGAGGTTAGCGGCGGTATCGTTTTCAGCAGACTCTCTGCTAATTCCTTCATCTTGTCGTCTGGCACCTGAGTCAGGATAGACTCTGTCTCTGTCTGTTGGGGGAAGTGCTTCTGCGATTTGGTCATCTGTGAATCCCTCTCTTCTTGCATATGCTATCGCGCCGTCAACGTAATCGTTATCAGCGCCTGTGCTTTTTGTACCCATAGAGGCTAGTAGCCTCTTCTCATGATACCACATGAGTGCTTGGAAATCGGCATTGTTGATATCAATGCCAGTCTTCTCTTTCAAAAGTTCCCTAGAACTTTCTGCTGCGTCCCTCATCACCTGACGCTCAGTGCCATTCCTAGGCGTAGCTTGCTCAAACTTGCCACTCAAATTTTGCGAGTGCGTATCTGCCGCTTGGAATAAAGGAGTTTTTTCTGGCCTTTGATCTGCTTCTGCGGCAGAAAACTTATTAAATATTCTTTGGAATTTTTTATTAAGGGCGACAGCGAACTGATCAATATTCTGACCTTCAAGAGAGTCAAGCCCTTCATCTAACATAGTATCTTCTACTAAGCGCTGCTCAAACTCTGTGAGATCTCCCTCAACAGCTTCTTGTATTCTTTTTCTGTTTTTATTGTTTGTAGCATCTGTAGGCTCTTTAAATGGTTTGCCTATGATGCGATTCCACATACGCATCCACCACATATCCATAGTGAGGGCGTCAAACTCACCATTAAGATTCATGTAGAATCCGTTGCCTATTTTTGCACCTAAGACATGAGCAACCCTAACCTTTGTATCTTGAAGCTCTCCACTAGGTATCTCTATGCCTAATTCCTGAATTACAGGATCTTTTTTTAACTGTCGTACTGTAGTTTCTTGAGTAAGGTACTCCTGTATTTGAACATCAGTCATATTCAAATCGCGCTTTAAGGTATTGTAGAAAGCAAAAGATTTACGCATTGCTTCCGCGCCTTTGCTTCCATATCCGTCAGCCTTAAAAAGTCCGGTTTCTTTCCAAACTTTGTATTCTTCCATTGCGCTGACAAAATTCTGATTTACAGACAAGCCATTTGATGTGACGGCCATGGCAAATGTAAATGCAGCCCTAGCATCTGGGTCATTTAGTATCTGTTGGTTGCCGCCCTCAATCTTGCCCATGAACTCAAACATGGTTGCGACTTTGTCTTCGTACCAACCGATGGCGTTCTTATCACCGCGCAGGGCGGCCTCTGCCTCTGCCGCCATGATCATAACGATCTTCTTGAAGTCTTTCGGGTCTAGAGGATCGAGGGTTATATTGCCCTTCTCTTCCTGCAAAATACGCAGTGAAGTTGCCACCCGTGGTGCGACTACCTTGCCCTTTTCATTGAACACTCGTGTGTCGATGAACTCATTGTTCTCATCAATTCTGTGAAGGGCAGATGCTTGAGCCAGCTTTTGACTGATGCCTAACTGAGACTTGGCAACATTTGCCTTGACCCTTTCAGGCGTTGATCTGAAGGGTTCGATGGTGCTTTTTTGGGTTGAGTACAGGAAATCCTTCTTCGGCGCAAATACAGGGTTCTTCGCCAAAACAAGTGGTCCAACCTGTATCACTCTGTCGGCCCCAATCACCGGCTGTGTCGTCATCCTGTCGTAAAAATACGAGTGCCTAAATGGATCAAATCCAACTTGCACATAGCTTGGGTCATTCAACGCTCTCTGCGCTTCTACAAATGCTGCGTCAGGCGTTGTTTGTTCTAAGCTACCTGTTATTGTGGCATACGGACCCTTGGCAGCCCCTGCGGCTATCCTCAGACCTGCCCTCTGTAAGCCCTCTTTCATTAAAAGATCTGCGTTATTAACAATAGCCACGCTCTCGTGGGCTATGACTTGATTTCTTTTGAAGCCCAAAGGCACGGTTGCGTTTGTCCCATGTATGGTGGGAATCCAAACGCCCTTGTCCCTGTACGCTGGAATATCTAAGCGCAACTGAACCTCAGTGCCTTCTGGGATAGATGACGACTGATTGAGTTTTTCTAGCTGATTAGTCTGCAACCCATCCCGCATTTCTTCTATTGTTGCCGGTGCGGGTACGGTCTTGTAGGGCATGATAGGCTTTACATCATTGACCAGCTTGTCATAGGTCTCGTAATCAATTTCGTTATTGACTAGCTTCTTGGCGGCCTCTGTCATTTCATCGATGCGTTTGGTTACATCTTTGAAAGACTGATTGATGCGCTCTATGTTGCCCCTGTCAGGCTCAATATAGCCAGCCACTATGCCAGCAGTAGAATACTTTGCGTTGCTCTTTGGTGGCGTGAACTGCCCACGCTTCCTAGCGCCTAACTGCTTTGTCTTGTCTTGTGTCTGTATGTTCTCAAATATTGATGCCGCAGAGTCAAAGCCCTCGTCAAAGTGAGCGCCGCCAAGAGCCTTGAAGAACTTTACTATCCTGTCGAGGAGGTTTTTCGGTTTGCCGACTATCTTGAGACGACCATCCGCATAGGCGCGGAACATCTCTGCAATCGCCTCTTCTTCCAAAAGAGCCTGCATCTCAGTCTCACTAAGATTTTGATCTTTTGGGTTCAGTAGTATTGCGCGGTCAAGAAATGTGTATGCTCTTTTCTCACCTTTGCCCTGCTTTATAGCAACATACTTTGTGTTGCTTGCAGCTTTGACTAGAGTCTTGTATTCGGCATTTGTGAAGAGACCAATATCTTTTATGGCATGTATAATCTCGTGATTGAGAACATTCCTGAGAGATACATACAACTCATCATCTGTAACAGATGGGTCATATATTGACATGGCAAGAGATATTGATCTCTTACTAGGATCAAAAACACCCTCAACATTTGGATCTTTGAGGCCAGCTTCTCGCTCTATGTAATCATCTATCTTGAGTCCAACATCACCCAAGCCAAGACCACGCATATACTTTCTTAGCCTAGCAGCAACCTTCTTGCGCTTCGTCTGATACTCGTCACGATACCTTGCAGATTCGGCCTGCATTGCGAGCTTGCTCGCTTCTTCAGCCTCCTCACGCTCTGTCTTGGCTACTCTTTCGTCAGCCGCATCTCTTTCTGCTTTTTCTTTAGCGTTGATGCTTTCCTCAGCCTCTGCAAGAAGCCTCTTAGGCTCTTCAACTGAAGACTCTATACTTTCAATTTCTTGATTTAGATTTTCTGCTGCAACAGGATTATTTTCTTTAAGAGCTTTGTCTCTAAGTCTTATAGCCTCTTGTTTCGGGGCTTCCAGCTTTGCAATATCTGCTCTTGCTTTATCCCTTTGCTCTTTTTCTTTATACAGAGGATCAAGTCTTTTATCTTCAGGAAGAACGTATCTGCCACGTTCCAAATGTTTGACAGAACCCTCAGCCTCTAACTCTCTTAGAATTTCATCAACAACTTCTGTTGAATCAGTTTTGATGGCTCTTTTAATTTGACCTTTGTGGACTCTGCCTCTTCTCTGTATTTCTTTTTTAGCATCATCCTTTTGTTTGACAGAAAATATCGGAGCCGCTGGCTTTGCTGCTATATCTGGCCTTTGTAATCTATCAAACTGATCGGCTATATCTTGACCAAATATTTTTGTTATTTCTTCTTTTGTAACATCAGCATCAGGCACGATGCCTGTGCCTTCTCTTGATCTTCTTATTTCAGCAGCAGCATCTGGCTGAAAATCTTTTAATGGAACAGGAATAAACGGTCTCGTAGCCTGCTTTGCAGCATTTGCTAGACTTAAATTCTTTTGACCATCTGTAAGATTTGTATCAGATATCTCAGCAACAACTTCTGGCTGCGCTTCTTCTTCTATTGGCTGACGTAGATCAAAGCCAACTTTCCCTGCTCTTATTCTTGCGTCTGCACGACCGCCCTCTTCTATGGCGTCTTCTTGTAGCTGTCTTTTTGCCTCTGCCTCTTCTTGCTTTTTAATGTCGCCACCGACAACTCCGACAGCACCTTTAACTGTGCCGCCGACTAATCCAGCAGCTACAGCAACCTCTACATATTCATCCAAAGCCTCATCACTGGTTATGCTCTGACCAGCTTGAAGTCTCTCTATAACTTGTTGTCCAACTTCTGTAGGCACCTCTACTGTAGCACCGGCACCCACACCCTTAACGCCTCGACTGAACAGTCCCCCACCCCTGATCATTTTTGGAGTAAGAAATCTGCCAACTATGAATCTGTCAGCTATGAGATCAAGAGATGCTTGCGGTAGAGAAGCAAGCAACGCAACGCGATTATCTACCTCTACAGGTCTGCCAGCATCTACATCTGCCTGTTTTTGGGCCTCTCTATTGCCACCAAAGAAAAATGGTATGTTGGCGGCAAGACCGCCCACAACAGTACCTACAGCGCCACCAACTAATGTGCCGCCCGGACCAAGTCCAGTTCCAATAGCTGCCCCCGCCTTACCACCGGCAACGCTGCCTGCTATGGTAGTGGCAAGATTAGGAAGTTGTTCGCCAAGGGTCTCCACAAAGAAGTCAAGGCCAGAGCCAATATCCTTTACATCTTCAAGCCTAGTGGCATTTGCACCAGACTCTTGCAGTTCTTGCTTGTTTGTTTCTACGATGTCAGAGCCGATGTCCTTGATGGAATCGATGCCTGTTGACTCTCCCACACCCTCAAGTGCAGAGCCGTAAAGCATTTGCACTGTATCTACGCCAGCACCAAGAGCGCCGAGGAAGCCTCGACTATCTTCTCCACCGCCACCAATAAGGGCTTCGTCAGGATCACCGAGGCCTTGAAGATACTCTCCAATTCTGGCTCTCTCAGTTTCTGAGATCTCTGCACCCTTTATCTTAAAGGGATAGACCTTGCCGGAGGTGCCTTGAGCATAATATACGCCCATCAATTAACCCCCTATTCGTCTTCAAATCCAGCCATGGCATTAGAATCACCTGCAATAACGCCAGCATCAGCTAATAAACGTCTGGCCGCCATCTCATATTCTCTAGCCTGCTGTAAGGCTGCTTCTGTGCCGACATTTTCTCTTAAATTTTTAGCCATAGTTTGCAAATCACCAGCCCTCTGTATCATCTGATTTGCTGTGAAGGAAGATGTTTTGCTTGTCAACTTTGCTCTGGCGTTAATTAAATCAATAACACCCTCTTGATACCTATCTTGTGCCTCACGGAAAGATGTAAGGCCACTAATGCCAGCCTCACCGATTGCGCCAAGTAATGTTGGCTCTTTTGATGACATGAGAGCCAATCCAGCTTGGGCCAAAGCTAGATATTTATCTGTTTCTTTGTCTTTATCTAGCTTATCCTGCAATGCTTTTATTTCAGATGCTAAACTCCCAGCCTGATATGTTGAGGCATCACCACCTATGCTAATAATAGGTGGTTGTGTTGATGTTTCTTTAGCATTGGCATCATCTGACTCTTCATCTGACTCTTCTTTAGCGCTAAAGTCAGGCTGTGCTTTAATTTGGGGGTCGTCCTTTGGGACCAAAGCGCCAGTGCCTTGCCGATCAGGGACGATTGTAATTGGTAAATCAGCATCTGGGTGATCCTCTGAAACAATCCCAGCTTGAGCCTGCGTAATTGGCTCACCGTCCTCCGTTTGCAGCAATGGAGGTATTATCACTTCATCGCCTTCTTTGTTCTGAGGAAAGATGGTTTTTGGCTGTATATCACCCCCGATATTGGGGCTATCAATAACCGCACTTCCCGGCCCAGCAATCATATCTTTCATTTGATTTAAGCCGGGATAGTTTTCAGCCTTGGGGTCATTAAGGCGTAATAAATTAAATATAGATTCAACAACTCCACTCTCATCAGCCGAATCCTGCATTGGAGGACTCATTACTGGTTGTGACTGTTTTGAGAAACTTGGATCGAGAGCTTGTATCTCTGAGAGATTTGCAGCAGAAGCTGATGGAATTGCAGCCTCAGCAACTTTGCTACCGACAGATTTTGCAGCATCCGCTACGCGACTTAAAACTTTTTTCACATAATCAAAACCAGATGGGTCTTCTAAATTAGCGGCAGCGTCCGGTCCTACGTTATATGCCGCTAATGCACGATTAGGATCGCCGGGAAACTCTTTGCTCATAGCTGTTAAGTAATCTCGACTGAAAGATGTAGATCTTTCTGGATCTATAAGACCCGAATCAACTAATTCTTTATTGTCTTCATATGCTTTTTGTACAGCGTCAGCCACGCTCATCTTATTGGTGTCGTACTTTTTCCCCGGCCCTATGAGGCTAGAAATTTCTGGAAACATAGATTGAACGCCATATCCCGGCATTATTGCTGTGCCGGGACGTATTTGGGTTAAACCCACTTCGTCTTTAGAACCCCTAGCCATGGGGTCGCCACCACTTTCCTGACCTATAAGTGCTGCAATTCCTTCTTCTGTGGGCGTCCCATCAGGTCTAAAAAACATACCAATGTTGGCTTTAATTACACCCCCTTCTGCCATTGGGATGGCATCATCTGTCGGGGCAGGCATGGTCTGTGGACGCATTGACTGTGGCATGATAGAGCCGATGCCGCCCTCAGCAACTGCTGCTTGAGGTGCCATAGCCTCAGACATGCCCATAATGCCGCTCTGAGGCACACCAGCGGCTGCTATAGCCTCTTGCGCCACCGTAGGCTGGTTTGCAGCCTCACGCTTCATGAAGTCATCGCGCACACGCTTACGGCGTTTGATCTCACTCAACACCAAGAACTGCGGCGCAGAGCCTGTAGGCATCTGCATCTCTGAAATAAGCTGCTGCTCTGAGAAGTTCTTTAGCTGATCCTGTATGTCGATAATGTTCATCCGCCTGTTATCCCCTTATACAGACCAAGTGCAGAAACGCCTGTGCCAAGAAGCTGTTGGACAGGATTATATGCTTGCATTGTGGTGGTTTCTGTAGATGGAGTTATCGGCACACCTCTCAAGATTGAGGACAAAAACTGCAAGTTTTCTCTTGGGAAGTCTCTCTGACGCACAAAGTCTTGATAGGCAAGATCAAGACCAGCCTGCTCTCTTGCTGTTATGCCCTGACCAACTTGTTCCAAAAGACGAGCCGACTCAATATCTCCTGCTCTTGCCATGGCTCCAAGATCAGCTAGGCTACGGGCCTGTTGACCAGCCGACTCCCCAGCGCCAATCCCTATTCTTTCTGCCTCTGCTCTTGCAGCCCTGTCTCTTTCAAACTGTTGCTGTGCCTGCTCAAATGCTTGTTGCTGCCCCGAAGCCTGTATCTCTGCAAGCTGTCTGCCGAGCGCCTCACCAGCAAGGGCTTCTTGTACTGCTGATCTACTACCGCCAAACGCTCCCGCTTGGACAGCGTCTGCGGCTCTACCCGCCCCCTGTCTCTGAGCGTCCAGAATCGCTCTTTCTTTTTGGACATCTACCACCTGTTGCATGTAAGGAGACATATATTGTGCAGCAGCACCAGAATCGAATTGACCAGCTTCAAAACCCATGCCTTGTAAAGCGCGGCCAATACCTGCGGTTGTAGCTGCTTGCGCGGTTGGCAAGCCCTCTATGCCTTGACCAGCAACCTGCCTAGCCCTTTCTCTTGCGGCTGCGGTGTCTTGAGCCTCATCAGCTAAACGCTGACCCTCAAACGGCTCATATTCACGCAGAGACTCAGCCTCTGTTCTGTCAAGAAGGCGTTCAAAGTACGGCCTAACATACTTTGGCAGATTAGACTGAACAACAGTCTGATCTGATGGTACTGATGACTTACCTTTGCCCATTACCCAACTCCATTCTGTAGGCTATATATTCAGGCTTCCATCCATACTTCTCTAGGATTCTGCCCCATGCTTTTCTGCCATAACCCTCTATGTGCTTGCATCCACAATCTGTAGCATAGTTTTGCAAAGTTTCTAGAATAGAAGGCAGCCACTTATTCATATGCTTTCCCCCTACCCAATCAAGAGCCATTGCTCTTCTTCCGGGATATTCTATAACCCTGCTTGTCAAGGCGGCTATAACTTCCCTTCCTTCCATAACCAGCCAAAGAACCAACACTCCATCCTCTAAATCTTTTTTTAAGTCCTGCACCTTAAACTTACCGGCTGATGTATCTACGGACTTTTTTAAAACCTTGGTAACATCTTCCCAAACTATATCTACCCCTTCAATAGGGACTGCCGTTATCATCATGCTGGCAGCATCATATCCTGTGGCACTTGATCAGGCTGCTCTTTCATGCCTGTTCTCATCTCTCTGACCCTATCCATCATCTCGTAAAGGGATTTTGCGCCAGCGTCAGTAGAGCCATTGCCAAGCCCACTAACAACGTCAGCCGGTACGATGAACTCTCCATCAGATAAAACAACATCCTGTTCACCCTCAAGAGTGGCAGGTATCATATCATCCATTCCATCACCAATGCCCTCTACCATGCCTTCTGTAGTCTGTGCGTTATCATCAAACTCACCACTACGGACACGGCCCACCAAGTCTCTCAAGGCTTCTTCGCCGTAAGTAGACACAAATATAGCTAAAGAGCGCTCTGGTTGCGGGTCTATACCTTTGATTGCATTAACAGCGTTATTTATGATTTCTTTGTCGTTAGGTCTTGATACCTCACCACCCTCTTGGAATGGCTGGAAATAACTGAACTCTGGATCAAATCCGGGTCTGTAGCCGGGTAACATCGGATTACGTTTGCGCCTTGCAGGCTCTGCCTCTGGAATGTATGGGTAATCGTCAGTTTTAAAATCCATCTTTGGCGGCTTAGATGCCTCAATAAGGCCTGTTGTCCCTAAAGCTCCAATAGTCTCTGGCTGTTTTAAAGCGCTTAATGCCCCCGGCAAGCCTGATTTTGCACTCTCTAAAGCAACATTTTGAGTTGCCGCCTCAAGAGCTGGGGTAGCTGCCATTCCAGCACCAGAAGCCCCTGCTGTAGTGCCTGCTAATCTCATTGGATCAGCTAAATCAACCCCAGATCCAACAATATTACCTGCCTCTGATCCAGCAGATTGTCCTGCTTTAAATAAATCAGTACCACCTAGAGCCTTGCCACCAAGATAAGACAATATACCTGTGCCGATGGCTGTTTCAAAATCATCACCTTGAGCAAGGCTTCCTAAACCAGATCCTACAGCCCCAGCGGTAAGAGCGCTCACACCCAATGTTGGAGCAAGTGCCGACCCAGCTAATCCTAATAACAATGGTAAAGCCATGATTACTCCTCTGAGGCGGCTAACGCCCTCATCCTGTCAACTAATCTTCTAGCACGATTTGGAACTTGCGTATACCACCGCGAGTCCACCATCTCGTCAGCAGCCTTATTCCAATCCCCTGCATCTACACCAGCCTTCATACCCTTGAATTTTGATAGACGCGGTCTACCCATATTAAACATCATATTCGCTATGATATGCTGACACTCTTCGGGCAGATCGTCAAAGTTAGGATACAGAACTTTGCACTCGTCTACAGTCACAGTCATATCAAGAGCAAATACCTTTTGCACTCTTTCCTGTTCTATTACTGTACCAACAGGCTTGCCATACTCCTCATCATCCTTGGTAATTAAATGACCAATTCCGAAAGTTGGGAGGTGCAAGTGATCTAAATAAATTTCGTACTTACACCCCTCATCTTCTGCGATCTCTGTCCTTAACTTATCTACGTTCATCAGAATCTCCTGATAGCGCGGCGATTATATTTTCAAGAAAACTGCCTTCGCGCTTGCTTGCTTCATATTTTGCTCTGCCTTGAGCAGCCGTGGGTATACCACCGGGCAGGCTGTCAGCCTCAATCATCTTCATTGTTTCTTGAGGCAAAATCCTAGCTATACCACCAAGTCCGGGGATCAACTCTGCAATGCTTCTTTGTGAGCTTTTAGGTAA
>Ga0209645_1000400_pt1 | contig 22722 bp, 27 predicted proteins | sample ETNvirenome_6_30_FD_184070 | JGI IMG/M metagenome (GOLD analysis project Ga0209645, IMG submission 184070) | Marine viral communities from the Pacific Ocean - ETNP_6_30 (SPAdes) (version 2) | ecosystem: Environmental > Aquatic > Marine > Oceanic | place: Pacific Ocean | collected 2013-06-19
TTTATCAAATTGAGATGCAGCTACTATATAAGAATCAAAGCCTCCATACCAGTGAACAAAGTTACCTCCAATGATTACACCGTCTCTCTCTACATCTTTTAACTCTCCAATAGCATCTTCTATCATGAGAGTTTTCATTACTCTTACATCAGAATGTTCCGTAATGCCTTGATAGTATTTTTTATCTATCTCGTTGTGAGTAAATATTATATCAGCTTCTCTTAGAGTATTATAATACCAAATTTGTTTATCTAAAGTATAATCTTGAAAGTACCAATGAGGACCTTCTTGCATTACTCCAACTTTTTTACAGTATTTTTTTATAGAGTTAATATCAAAGCTTGGGTCTTTTTTTGGAATAATTATAATACCTAGATCATATTGCAGATTAGGTTCTTGTCTATAATTATAATGGTCAGCATTTAATGCACACATCCAGGCAAACTCTGTTCTCATATTCTCATGAGTACGAGATACTTTTCCGTTAAAGCCCATTTCAGTAAAAAAAGCTATAGACATTCAGCTAAGGTTTTATATTCTGGGTTATGACTTTTTAATGCTTCTAAAGATAACCTCATTTGTTTATAATTAGTTTCATTCCAAATATTATCATTCCAGTCTCCTGCTATATGAGATTGGAACATTACCATATCTTCATTATGTATACTTATATCAGTTTCGTTTATACCATCATGACCATAAAAGGTGCTACACTTCCATGAAATATTATGATTATGTTCGTAATGAATAGCAGAGTATCTAAATGCTACTCCTAGTAACTTGATAGCTTCAGGATGAGCTAACCATCCAGGGTTTCTCCATCCTATAGGTCTATGATTTACTGAGTTCCATTCTGCAATGCATTTATTTATTCTTTCTTCTGCTTTATCATATGAGTCTAATTCAAAAAACTCACACTCTCCTATATCAGTTCTTTTACATTGGTGATAATGTCCATGAGCTGCTAATTCAAAATATCCTTTTGACTTGAGCCAGTCAATCCAGTCTTTATTCTCTGATAGTTTAGCTTTATGATGATAGTTAGAAGGAATAAATAAAGTAAACTTAGCACCGAACTCTTTATTAAGTTCATCTAAGTAGTACATACATTCATCTCCTTCTACTCCCCATCCTTTCTCTGGATGTATATCGTCTATGCTAATAGTAACTTTCATTAAAATAGTTTGTCAGTTAGCTCAAATACCTTACTGTAATCATTAGTACCAGTTTCATTAACCGGATGATCATACGTCTTAGTATTAATAGCTCCTATAACATCTATAGCAGGATAAACATTATTGTTAGATAGTCTCTGAAAGTATGTATTAGGTCCAAAGTAATTAGGTCTTAGTTCTTTACCTTTGTGTACATAGCTTATTACCGGTTTACCGAATAAAGAACATAGAATAGAATTACCTCCACATACTGTAATAAAGCCAGAACAGTTAGCCATTACTTTAAGTTGAGTAAGGTTATAGTTATCAGTAGATTCATCTACGTATTTATTTATCAGAGTTACGTTATCAAAGTAAGTAGTAAGACCAAAATCATTTATTAAACCTACTCCTTCTACATTAGCAGCTATATCATGATAGCCTGAATGTAAAGAGTTCATTTCGTTTTGATCTATTGTAAAATCTTTCTCTTTATTTGTAGCTCTTTTATAAATAACATTATAACCTTTTTCTTTTAACAGAGAGAACAAATCATAAAGACATTTTATATCAAAAAAGCCAAAAGGTTTTTCTCCGTGCTCTAAATTATACTTATTGTTAACAAATATAGTTGGTTTATCAAACTTATATTGTTCGTTTGTATAATGATCAGCATAGGGAGGAACTTCCCATTCAGAGTAATCTATCACTCCAGGTTCTACTTCAGGGTTTATTCCATGTATCCAATTGTTAGGTAATGTATTTAATCCTGCAGCAGCATTATCGATAGTTCTATATGCAAACTCTTCTTTTACATTATCACAAAAATAATAATAGGGAGACATTCCTTTACTTGTTACTACTCCTTCTAACTTACCTTGTTTATGTAGATAGTAAGCATAAGGTACTGTTAAGGCTAATTCTATTCCAAACTCTGGGTTAGTTTTTACTATCATCCTACTTGTTTTATAACTTGAAATGCTTCAGCATATTTACATTTAGCTTGTATGCCTCTGAATCTTCCTAAGGTTTTAAGATTATCGGGTACATCAAAACCTGCTGCTTTATATTTTACTATCTGACTTTGATGACATTCAGATGCTTTAATCTTCTCATTAAACGTATCAGTAATATCTACATAGTAATTAGTAGTCATTTGATTAGCTGATTGTCTTGGTACAGGTATTTGTTCATAACAATATACATTAGGTACATATCTAGCTGCTGCCATAGTAGCTTTAAACGTAGCTATATGATCTTGATTAGCATCCCCAGCCCAATGAGTATAAACTGTATCAATATTATACTTTTTAATATATGATTCTATACCACTAACAGTTTCAAAAGTAAATGGAACTTTAAGGTCAGTACAAGGTAAAAACTCTACAGCATCTACTTTTAATATTTTTGCAGCACATCTTACTTCTTTTTGATTCTCTTCAGCTGTTCTTATAACTTGACCGGTAGTTCCATCTACTGATTCAGTACTAGTCATACAGAGGTAGACTGTAAAGTCTCCGTTATTTTTATGCTTTAATAACGTTCCTCCTACTCCAAATTCTATATCATCAGGATGTGCTCCAATGGCTAGTACTCTTTTCATATAATATTTTTACTTATAGGACCAACGTTAAATAATAGATCTAATATATTCATATAAGGAATAAAATCTCCATGTAGTTGAGGATAAGATGGATGTTTATAATGTTGCCATACTAATTCTATACCTCTACTACTAAAATCTTCTTCATTAATATATCTTATCGAACCTGGTCCTGAACCTGTTATATATTTAGAAGCATTAAGCTTTTCTAAAATAGTAATTATTCTATCTGCTCCTGATACATTATCATCTACTAACTCTGATGATAAAATTATTTCAGTTTTTATATCAAGTACCTGCAAAAAGTATTTGATCAATCTTATGTTTAATTCACTTACATCTTTATACTCTTCAAGAAGAATCTTTTCGAATGCAGAGTAATATAAATTATAATAAGGAGCATCTTTATAGAAGATAGTAATTAATCTTAAATGCTCCAACTTCCAACCGCTATTTTTAAAGCCTATTTGATTAAAATTAAGCTTTTGACTTTTACCTAATACTGGAACTGTTAACCATTTACTATTATTATGTATCTTTATTTTGTTTCTATTACCGAAATGATTCTTACCTCTAGGATATTGAACGTTATCAAATATAACAAACTTATCACTTCGTTTAATCTTATCAAAAAAGCCTAACCAAGGTAGATAATTCGGTTGATGAATACTAATAGTCATTAAGTAACTCGTTTACAGAGTTAGCAACATATTCTACTTGTTGTAGATCCATTTCAACATACATAGGTAATGCTAAATGTCTCAATAATAACTCATCTGCAACTGGATAAGTACTATCTCCTACAAACTCTTTAAATGCTGGCTGTTCATGACAAGCAGGCCAGTAAGCATTAGCTGTAGGAATATTATATTTAGATAATAGATCCTCGCAAAACTTAGTTCTCTGTTCTAAAGTAGTACCTTTAGGTAGTGCTACTATATATTGCCACCAAGTCATAGTAGTGTTATCTGGTATGTTTGGTACTTCTAACTTATCTCCGTTTAATAATTCTTTATACCTATCTGCTAATATATTTCTTTTATCTACAAATTCATTAGCTCTTTTTATTTGAGTAACTCCTATTGCTGCAGCCATTTCAGGCATTCTATAATTCGATGATGCAACTGAACAAGTAACTCCAAAGTCTAATCCAGGAACAGGAGATGGATTACGAACACAACCATGATTTCTTAATACTTTGCATCTCTCAGCAAAGCCTTTATCATTTGTAGTAATCATTCCTCCTTCACCTGAGGTAATAATTTTAGTAGCAAATAAAGAAAAAGCTCCAGCTAATCCTAAGTTACCAGCTTTGACATAGTCGATTTTAGCTCCAACAGCATGAGAAGCATCTTCTAATAATATTAAATGATTTTCTTCACAATATTTCTTTATTTCAAAATAGTCAGGAGATATTCTTCCTCCCATATGTACCCACATCACTCCAGCAGTATATTCATCTACATTATCTTTAATTATATCTAAACTAAGACACTGTGTAACTGGATCTATATCGGTAATCACAGGGATATTATTTGATCTTTCTATTGCGCTTACACTAGCTACGAATGTTTGAGTCGGACATAGAAACTTTCTACCCTCTACATTAGTTGCTCTTAACATTACCTCTAAAGCAGTAGCACCAGAATTAGTAGCGATAGCATATTTAGTGCCACAGTACTCAGCAAATAGCTCCTCAAACTGAGTGACATATTTCCCTTGTATAAACATTCCTGTATCGAGAATTTCTCTCCAAGCTTGTTCAATCCATAACCTATCTTCTTTTGGTAAGAAAGGTTTTGCTCTATAAAGTTTTTTATTCGTATCCATATTTATCTTTTCCTAATGTGTTATACCAATCGTAAAATTTATCTAATTTGTTATCTATAATATCAAAATCATCAGTATACAGACTATACATCATATCTAAATCATAAGCTGGAGCCCAAAATAAATTGCTGTCTTCCTCTAATGTGTATTCTTTATCTAAAAAACTAGCTATAAATTCAATATAGTCTTTTAGTAAATAATTTCTAGGATTACTTAGCTCTATCACTTCAGGAGTATAATCATCCTTTGTAATTAAAGTATGTAAGAATGTTACTACATCATCAACCCAGGTAATATTAATATAGTAGTTACCATCTCCTGCTACTGTTACAGGAACGTTATTTTCTATCTGGTTAATTATTTGAGCAGTTCTAGGTCTGTGGCTATTCTCACCATCGATGTAAGGAGGTCTAATAATTTTATAGTTAGTAAAATACTTTACTACCTCTTCTTCACATGCCTCTTTATCAGTACCGTATGCTCCCCATTCAGGTCTTCCTACTGATGCTGAACTAATAAAGATATATTTAATATCGTTAGGAATATAATTTTTAAATAGCTCAAACTGTTCTAGTTTAAATAAACAAAAATCAATAACTAAATTATAGTTACTAAAGTTTATTTTTTCTATGTCCCTAGCATTATTTCTATCGCCTTGAATAATTTCTGCTCCTTCAGGACCGGTGCCTTTTCTATTAAAAACAGTAACCTCAAAAGAGTTAAGTAAGTGCTCAGTAAGAGCATTTCCTACAAATCTGTTTCCTCCTATTACTAATACTTTCATTATATTAATGGTAATATTTCTGCTACTGTGTACTGCTCTACTTGACTAGAATCTAATCCATCTTCTAATATCTTCTCATGAAAGTTTTCTCCTGGCTGTAAACCGATTACTTTAATTTTTTTCTCTCCTCCTTCTGGTAAATACTTTTCGTACATTGCATTAAGAAGATTTTCTATACTCATTGCTTTCATAGTAGGAACATATGGTTTAGAATCCTCTGCATTATCTAAACAATCATATATCAAATCTAAGGCTTGATCTACTGACCAGAAAAATCTAGTTGCTTTAGGTTCAGTAACTATTAATTCTTGATCTGCTTCAATTAAATCTTTCCATTTACATAATACAGAACCGGTAGAATATAATACATTACCGTATCTTACTATTCTATAGTCACATTTAGGATTAATTCTTTCAAATTGAGTAAATAGTCTCTCCATTAAAAACTTAGAAGCACCGTATACACCTGCTACTTGAGCAGCTTTATCAGTACTAATCCCTATTACAAACTCTAAATCTTCATTAAGAGAGCATTCTAATATATTTAACGATCCGATCGTATTAGATTTTATAGTTTCTCTTACTGTAATCTCTGCTAAACCAACATGCTTTGAAGCAGCTAAATGGTAAACTCCATTAACTCCTTTCATGGCTTGTTTAACTTCAAACCAATCTGATATGTCTCCGTTTAGTATTTCTACTTCAGGATATTTCTGTTTAAGTTCAATAAGTTTACCTTCGTCTCTAGATAAAACTCTTACTTTAGCTCCATCTTTTAATAATCTACCTACTAGAGGAACACCTAAAAAGCCGCTTCCACCTGTAACTAAATATAACTTGTCTTTTAAATTGTATTTCATCGGTTTAGTTTATATTAATATATGAATAATTTTATTGGTTTGCAACTCTAAATACATCCTCCCAGGTATGTGGTTTAAAAGATGGATCGAATAGTTTGTAGCAGTTCTCTTCACACATTTTATTAGCTGGAGTATACCAATTATGAGATCCTCTCTGTGCTCCCGGATTAGTTTTATCTAATCCTTCTTCCCCTTTGATATTTGATCTTTTATCAGGATGTTTTCTGTTATGAACTACTAATATATTTTTAAAATGATATTGCGGAATATTACCTAACACTTTATTAGTCATCATCATAAATGCTGTATCTTCGTGAATAAAGAATACTGATCTAGGAATATTAACTCCAGCTTTAATTACTTCAGAGCTGATTACTAATCCGCATCCGTTAAACTTATGAGGAGATACTATGTTAACTTGTAAGTCTTCTACCTTATCATTAAAAGCGTTCATCTCTTCCTTGCTCATAGTATACCTTAAACTCCACCAGTTCTTAGTATCCATTTCAATAAAAGGTTTATTAGTAAACTCAGGATGCTCTAAAGCTTTCCAACTATCATCCCACATTTTACAAATAGCAAACGTAGCTAAATATTTTGGAGTGTTTACATTCTGATGTAAATGATCTAAAGTAACAAATGCTTGCTTAGGAACTAACATATCAGTCTCACCCCATATTAGTACATCAGCCTTTTCACAATATACATCATTGAACTCTCTTCTATAATCAGCTATTGTATATAGTTCATCTATAATTTTTACGTTAGCTATCTTACATAAGGTTTTAATCTCTATAAGCTGAGCGGCGAACTCTTTTTTAGATGATGGTTTTTCTAAAGTAGTGTTTCGTACAATCGCAACATCTACTAACACCTCACCATCGTAAGAATCAATAGCATCTTTTAGAGAGTCAATATAGTATTCTATTATATCTGATTCGTACCACTGTACTAAACATCCTATTGCAAATTTTGTTTTCATAACTGTAATGCTATTTTATCTGCTGCTTCTACGCAATTAACTACCTTACCGCTAAATAGTATAGCTTTATCTTCTTCAAATCTAACTATAGTTGGTCTTTCGTCTGTTTTATCTCTATTAGGTAATACTGTTCTAATTGTATACATAGAGCCAATATGTTGAGCATATTCTATATCTGGAAAGAACTCTTTAGCTGCTTCAATAAAACTAGAAGCATTAGTATACTTTGGATTTTTGATTACTCCTTGATTAAGGTAATCTTTATATGCTGGAGGAATAATTGGTTTAGTACCAATGTTTGTACTATGTATAGCGTGAACTACATTACCGGCTACATGGTAAGGAGTATCACTATATGGATCAAAGCACATAAACGGACCATCCATTACAACTATACTCTTATTCTTATATCCTTTCGGAAGAAGAAATATAGGCTTCTCACATAATTCAAACTGATATACTCTATCCTTATAATCAAATTCATTTAATGAACTATATGTAGAAATAACTTTAAATTGATATTCGGATAGCTCTTCTTCGCTTTCTACCTTATGGTTAAGAATTAAATTTACATTACATGCATTTAATCTATCTATACAAATCTTTTTTAGAGTAGAAGGACAGTATAAGTTCTCTTCTACTTTAACTGATAGTTCACATCCTTGTTGAGTATCAGCTAAGCTCCATTCTAAATTACATTCATCTAATCTATGAAGATACTCTCTAGGAGTTGTTAAACTATCTCTTTTTGCAATAGAGTAATAATGATTAACGTTATCTAATATAGACCTGTTATAGTGACTTATAAAACTCTTCTCATTATCTCTACAAGAAAGAATAGTTTCTTTACTTCTAGGGTAATGATATCCTTTATGAACTCTATATTGATTAATACCTGAAGTGGAAGATAAAATATCTTCTTTGCTTTCATAAACGTCTACATCAAAACCTTTATCAGCTAACTTAATAGCAGAAGTAATTCCATATATACCAGCTCCTACTACAGCTACCTTACCGTATAGTTTAGATTTAAGCTTCTGCACTACCTTAGTAGCAAAGATAGATCTTTCTTTATTAGATTTAAAGTCAGCTTTCCCAGTAAGAACTTCTCTAAGCATAGTCTCTAAAGCATCAGTTTTAGTAGTTGACTTTATATTATGATATTTCTTTTTATACCAATCAAAGTTATAATTAAAATGGTATAACTGTTTACCAAACTTAAGAGTAAATTCTTTTTCTAATTTTTTATTATTTAGAATATGTAGTCTAAATTTAGTATCCATTCCTGGATGAAAAATGCAGTAAAAGTGATGATAAGCTATTCTATCTAAAATATTAGAGAAAGCACTACCCCATTTTTTATAACTAAAACTTTTAGTAAATTCTATATGCTCATATATAAGAACATCATCAACATAAAACTTACAGTTATTATCAGAGGCTATTTCGTATAACTCTTTGACTGCTTCATAATTAAATGCTGCAGGTTTTTCACAAAATACATTAATACCTTTCTGTAAAAAGTATTTAGATTGCTCATAATGAAATATACTTGGACTTGCTACTATAACCCAGTCAGCTTCATATTCCCAATATTTGTCTTTAGACCCAAGTACCCATGATAATTCTATTTCATCTATCTTTTTTAGTTTAGATAGAATCTTAGAACCAAAAGATCCTTTTCCTATTTGCCCAACCTTAATACTCATAAAGATGTTTATATGTTTTTTCCATCCAATAGGGAACAGTTTGATCTTTGTCTGGAAGTCCATTAAAATGCATTACATAACCTGCTTTAGTATGCTGCATTTGATCGTTAAGGACTTCTTTAGCGCCCATACAGCTCATGTTATAACTATACGATAATGCTGTAGTCTGAATATTCTCTTTTCTAAGAAGATAGTTAAGAGGAGTCTGATCAGTACCTACTCCATATGTCTGCTGTAACCATCTTATCATTTCATTATTATCATTATAAAAATCTCTCATAGTTTTAAAAAACTCTCTGTGAGAATTATTCACAACCTGAAATCCACTATTGAAATATTCGTACCAATTAAAAATAGGCTGATCAGTAAAGAGATGTTTATTATAATTCTCCATCGATCTTAATATCCAATCAAAGTTACCATCGTCGTGAACTAAAGTATAATTATGATTAGTTAATTTAAAGAAGTCAGGAGTGTCAGGATGTACTATTGTATCAGCATCTACTATACATATTTGGTCGAACTCTAATTCATTTGCATCTAATATATCGAATAGAAAATACCTTTGCCATATGATTCCCATATAGCTCATATCGGTAACTGGCTCAGTTAAGGTTAATAGCTCATGATCATACTTACTACAAAAATGACTCCAACTATCGATAGACATTTTATATTCTTTTTTAGTCTTACCGTCTTTCTTTATGTCTATTAAAAATACTAAATTACGCATAATAACTTTTATATTGGTTCCATACTTGACTCATAAGTTTAATTCTATCTTCTATACCAAATCCTGTAAAATGCCATATATAAGCATACTTTATAAAGAAAGGTGTCATGTCTTCGTTTAATTGCCAATTATGCTTAAACATATCTTTTTTATGAATAGAGAATAAATTCCAGGTAGGAGGAATATGCTTTATTTTAATATTATGTTTTCTAAGCATAAAGTTTAAAACTGTTTGTTCTTTTCCTACACCTTTTTTACTGTCTAACTTATCTCTATTCTTAATATAAAACTTAATAAGATCATCATAGAAATCTTTATGTTTATGTGAAAAGAAACTAACTCCTGCATTAATATAGTTAGCAATATCGAATGATGTATTAGGAAAAAATTCTTTGTAAGCATCTATAGAATTAAGAATCCATCTTAATGAGCTTCTATCAATTACTCCGCAGTATTCATCTTCATATAACTCAAAAGGATTAGGAGCATCCCATTTAACCATTGTATCTGAATCTACATAAATTATCTTATCGTATTTATCTCCAACTCTTTCAAATATAGTATGCTTATTCCAGACAGGAAACTTATATCTAGTTTCATGATCTTTGATAACTAAAAAATCTATACCGTTCTTATCACACCATGCTTGCCAGCTATTGATACAGTATTGACTATAATCAAAATTACGAAACTGAGATGTATCGTGGTCAATCGCTATCGTATATATTAGATTTTTATTCACAGTACAGCTCTTCCTTTCATGTTCTCCCAATCTCTATACTCTCTTACCTCATCGTTCTTTTTTCTAGTAGCTTTCATCATTACAGGATCTATACCTATTTCTTCAGCTACTTTTATTAATGCATTAAGATCTTTAGGTAAACAATGACCTCCAAAGCCACAATACCCATCAGGTCCTTTAACTGCCCAATGAGATGTTCCTAGCCTTTCATCAAACAGAGCATACTCTAATACTTTGTCATAATCTAATCCCATCTTAGTAGCCATTTGATACATTTCATTTGCAAATGATACTTTATTAGCCAGATAACAATTAGTAATATACTTTATAAATTCAGCATGAGTAGAACCAGTCTTAACTATATGAACATCTTTGAATGCTACATTATATATTCTTTTAAGTTCAGTAGTAGCAGGTCTAGGTCCTCCGAGAATAATTCTTTTTTGATTTTCAAAATCTTTTACTGCATTTCTTTCAGTTAAAAATTCAGGATTAAATACAACTGAAATGTTCGTATGCTTTAGGTTTAGTTTTTCAGTAGTACCAGGAGGTACTGTAGACTTAATAACAGCTCTTTTACATTTACCAACCTTACTTAATTTACTAATTGCTTCTTCTACTAATCCGGTATAGCAAGAGCCATCTTTAGCCATCGGAGTAGGTAAACAAACGAACACAGTATCGCAACTATATACTTTATCTTCTGTAGCATTGCTTTTTGAAGTATCTAAATCGTAAGTATATACTTTAAAAAAAGTTTTGAATTTTTGGTAAATAGCATTACCAACAAAACCTTGTCCAATAATTCCTATCATAATTTTTCTATTGTTTTTAATTGTTTTTTAGTTATAGTTCCAACTTTCTCTCCTACCGTAAAAAATATTTCATCATCTGAAAATTCAAAAGTATTAATACTATAAAGTTCTCTTTCTATAGTAATTTGAGATTTTTTTGATGCTTTGACTACATCTTTAATAAAAAAGTAAAATTCTTCAACTGGAAGTTTAAGTACTCCGTATGATTCAATAAACTCTCCGTCTAAATAAAAACCGTCTGAGTTTCCATTTTTAAAGTATATTGATGTAGTTCCATCTTCAGTAGATATACTAAGGCCAGGTTCTCTATAAGTTTGAGACCAACTAATAGAGCTTATAAGTATAAAAAGTAAAGTTAATTTTTTCATGTTAAGTTATTCAAAAAGGTATTTAATTTATTAAGGTTCATTCTAGTATCTTTTGGAACATACGCAGGAGGTTCTATAACTTTACAATTAGGAACTAAATTAGATAGATACTTGCTACCTGTTCCAACATTGTAAATACCTTCAGCGTTATTATTAATTAGTTTAATAACTAGTTTGGCTATTTCAGATACTTTGTCTCCTGATGTTTTCACATTCCATATTTCGGAATGATTAAAATCATTTGGTTTATGAAGTAGCCTACATATAAGATACGATTTATTTCTCAATTTAACATACTCATCTGCTAATAATTTTAAAATAGCATAATAACTATCATGAGGAATAGGAGTATCATATTCAGCTGCTGCTTCTTTATTATTAGCATAAACATACTCTGTAGATATTTGTACTAATTTTTTATTTAACTGTCTACAAGCTTCACTTAAATGAGCTACAAATAGGTAGTTAACATCAAAATGAGCATCGTAATCTTCTGAATAAGTATCTGTATTAGCTATACAGTTTACAATTATATCATAATCTTTTATAAAATGTTTTTTTATAAAATCTATTCCTGCTATGAAAAACGTTCCATCTTTTCTAGATATACTATCCCAACCGGTTTGTTTTTTAAGTTCAGAACCTAGAGTGCCATCTCCTAAGATGAGTACTTTCATTTACTTATTAAAAAACACTTTTATTAAACCACAAACATGATCTACGTCATCAATAGTCATACCGTGATGAGCTCCTAGCAAAAATCCATTCTTCATTATAATATCAGAATTTTTAAAATCCTGTAAGTACTCTCTATAAACTGGATGTCTTGTAACATTACCTGCAAAAGTTACTCTAGTTTGAACGTTATGATCTTCTAAAAATGTTAGTAGTTCAAATCTTTTCTCAGACTGTAAAGGTATTGCTAACCAGTTTGGTTTTATGCTATCGTCTGGTAAAATTAAATCCCCTACTCCATCTAATAATTCTAAATATCTTTCGAAGTTTGCTCTTCTAATTTTCTCAAACTTTTTAAATCTATCTAACTGAACTATTCCAAAAGCAGCATTCATTTCAGAAGCTTTCATATGATATCCTAGTACAGAATATAAAAACTTATGATCGTAAGGAATGCCATCAACTACATGATTAAATCTATCATCCATTATTTCAGAATCATTACCTAATCTACCCCAGTCTCTATATTGTAGACATTTAGTAACATGTTTTTCGTTATTATACATTACCATTCCTCCTACTCCACCAGCTGTAATAACATGAGATGCATAAAAGCTAGTAGTAGCTACATCGGTAACTTCTGTTTTAGTTATAGTATCAGCAGAATCTTCTATTAAAAGTATATCATCTCTACCCATATCTACTAATCCTGCCTTAATAGCTTCCCAGTTTGGTTTATTACCTATCAAATTAGGAATCATAAGAGCTTTTACATCATCAGTAACTGCATCTAATATTTGACCAACATCTGCAACATAATCATTTAGACCAACATCTACAAACACCGGAACATATCCTAACTGAATAATAGGTGCTAGTGTGGTTGCAAAAGTACAAGCAGGAGTAATAATTTTAGAACCTTTAGGAAGGTCTAAAGCAGCTAGTGCTAGTAAACAAGCTGATGAACCAGAGTTTACAAAGACACCAAATTTCTTACCAAATCTTTTTGCTATTAATTTTTCAAACTCTACACTCTTAGGACCTTGGCCTCCAAGCCATCCACTTCGTAGAGATTCTTCTACGGCTTTTATTTCTTCTTCACCGTAGGATTCAAACTTATAAGGGGCATACCATATCTTTTTCATATTATCAATATACGATTTTATTTGTTATTATTCAACTTTAATCTAGTTTCTTCATCTAGATCAGTCCATAGTTCATGATTTTTTATATGCTTAGGATGAGGTAGTTTATCAAAGAACTTAACCCATCCGTGTGATAAATCTCTTTTGCCTTCTCTAACACAAATTTCAGGGTAAGTATACCTATCACAAAGATCCATAGCTACTCTAAAACTATCCCAATACCCTGATGGTCTACCTAATTGATCGCATCTAAGATCTCTAAACTTACCTGGTCTAATCCACGAATAGTGGTAGGTAATAAGATCAGTAGGAAATAACATTCCATACCCTTCTACAGGGTCATGGTAGTTAGTAGTCATAAAATTATCTAACATTTTTTCGTACTTAACTCCATCTTTATCGTACCTAAAACATATTCTTCTAGACTGGTAATTACCTTCGTGTTGATATTTTTTTTCTGGAAGGTATAATTTTATTCTACTTTTTTCAGCATACCAAAAGTTTTGCATATAATCTATCCAAATAGATCTAAAACCTTGACCGGGTTCAATTTGTTTTAAGTAACCTTCAATTTCTTTAGCAGAATCTTCATGATGAAATATATCTCCTTCATAAGGAAAAACATAATCACCTTCTTCTATATCGATCCCTACCTCTTTAAAATTAGTAGTAGCTTTTTTATAACAATCTGTAGAGGACATACCTAAGGTATAATCCATTTCATTAAGAATAATTTTAGTATTAGTATATTTATCTTGAGCTTCTTTTACTATTTGCTGCAATTCAATATAATCAAATCCTCTTTTACCTCCCCCATCAAGGGTATAGTAATCTTTCCATTCTTGCTGTATATGTAAGTTACCTTCTGTTCCATTAGGGAAACATCCTTCATTAATAACAATATAATCAGGATCTACCGTATCAATTATATTAGGTATTTGATGTCGTATAAGATGACTCTCAGCAAATGTCGGAATAAATACTATCTTTTTACTCATTACACTTTCTTATAAATTGTTTTATGCTTTTCAGATAATATGTTATTTGGTTTTTCTTTTGTATAATAGTAAAGTGCTATTGACTTTCTGTTTACTCCTTCAGGAGTTTCTAACGGAATAGGATGACCATGATAAGCAATTACGTCACCATCAGGTTGAGTATTAAAAATAACTATTCTATTAAATGCAGGGTAAACAGACTTAACAGCATGAGTAAGATCTGTATCCCATAATTCTAACTGACCATTATATTCTTCTTTCCAGTCTTTACTTAGATAAATAATAATATTTAATCTCCTATGTAGATCAGGCATTTGATCTGATATATTAAAATCAGCATGAACGTTTAAAAATCCTCCATTAACTATTTGATGAAGACCTCCTCCTGCTAGTTCGTTATCTCCTATCAAATTAGGAATACCAGTTAAGTCTGATACTTGAGTTAAAAACTCTTCTGAGTTAAGATACTTTATAAACTTATCTATAGCAGGTAAATTTTCTTCTATTAATTTAGAATCTTGACACATTAACTTTTTGCTATTCTCATCATTAGACTTCCAATTAAACAAAGGAGAGTCTTGAGATGGAAACTCTTGGAATACCTCTTCTATAGCCTCTTCATTAAAAAAATTATCTAAGGTTATATGTTCAAATGGTTTGTTACTCTTAAATTGAGCATTAAGCTCTTTTAGGTTATAGTTGATCATTTTTTAATTGTTTTACTACTTGGTTTACATCTGCTATTAATTTACCTTCGTCAAATGTTCTCTTTTCTCCAATATAATTATATCCACCTTGCAAATTAATTTCGTTTAAAAGATTATTAATTTTATCTAGAACTACTTTAACAACATTTACTTGATGATAAGCTTCAGTATCTTTGTTTTGCTTGTACTTAAAGTTATACTCTTTTATTCTTTCGGTAGCTAGTCTATCCATATATGCGCTAAACGAATCAATATTGGTAACTCTTTTATTAGAATCACCTACTGGAATTCCGGCTATTTCTTCTACTAACTTATCAATTTCATTTTTCATCTTACCTCTGCTTTCGTTAGCTTGTCTTAATCTAGCTTCATTAACCATAAATTTTTTTAAAGTAGGTTCTCCTTCAGTTTTAGTATAGTATGCATCTCCTACATCCAAATCGTTTACTACTAAAGTACTGATACATTCTAATAACTTGATAACTGTTTTTTCTTTTCCATACATTCCGCTTAAGCCTTTTATAACTTCAACCTTAGCTTTTAAATTATCCTTTCCATCTTTGTTATAGCTATGAACAACACTTACTATGTAATCATCTAAATTTTTAGTTATATTTTTCATGATAAAGTTTCGTAATATTTATTCTGTTTTTCTTGTCTTTCAATATATTTGTGATGGTATAAAGCTGACCATTCTTCTTCAGGAAGAGCAGCATAAGTTTTAAACCCTTCTAATTTTTCATGTACTTTATTTACCCATTTTATTTCAGATTTATTTTTCCATACTCTCCATTGATAGTCAGGCCAGTTAACCCATCCTTGTTCATTAACATTCCATCTCCATTTATTTATATGCTCATCAGTTAGCCCTTTAACTGTGTTAACTCTTGGAACTAAATAAACATCATTATCTGGATTTGCTTCTAATATGGCTGGAAGGTTAATAAGTAATGATTTATTTGGAATTTCATCAGCATCTATTTGAAATATATAATCTCCGGAGCATAAAGATTTAAGTTTATTCTTCCATTCAGCAAAGTGACCTTTAAATTCTCCAGGAACCCAGCTAAGTTCATTGTTAACACTCTTAGCTCTTAAGAATTGTTCTATACCCTCATGTCCGTTATTAATATCGTATAGTATAACAATTTCATCCTCTGATCTTTTATGTTGTAAAAGAAAAGAAACGAGCCTTTGTATTTCAATAAATTCATTGCATACAGTAACAGCGTAACTTAATGTCATAATTTATAAAAATCGATATGCTCAAGTGCAGTCATAAAATCGTTCTTTGCAAAGTATTTTATATTTTGCATATCCATTTTATGTGTCTGATCTTTTGGAAATTTTTTAATTTTTCTATCTTCTTCCGTAATAGGAATAGATTTAACAGCAGCCCATTGCCATTGTTCATTATTAGTTCCGTCTAAAAACACCATACCTTTTTCAGGAAGTGTAATTGTAGCAGGAGCCCATACTCTTTTTTCTTTATCAGTATGTAAAAGATCTTTATAGAGTTCAGGAGACGTTTCTAACAAATCATTAACTGCTTTAGAACCTTCAGTCATTAGCGTTGAAGTAGTAAATCCACTACCAAAGCAAAGCCATGTTTTTATCTCTTTATCGTCTTGAATAAATGTCTGTTCATAACAAGCGTTACTACCAAATGGACCTTCTACTAATTGATCTTGATTTAGTTTCATACTTTTTTTAATTTAGGTAATTTTATTTTAGGTGCTTCTGTCTTCTTAGAAAGTTTAGGAAGAGAAAGCTTAGGCAAACTTAAATTAGTTTGTTGCGGTTGAGGAGTTACATTAACATTAGCATCTAAAATTTCAGTTAATTTTTCAACCATTTTATCAAAATTGAATTTATTTTTATTCTGGAATTTAAGTTTTTTAGATAAAACTAAATACTTTTTATAGTGTTTAAAAGAATCTCTGTATGCTCCTGCTACTCCAGCGTCATCTGGTTTGAACCAAGACGACTCTTTTAGAAGTACATTTTTTTGTACAGATGAATTATGTAACTGTTCTAAAGTACCGCCAAGTAGTATAGCTAAATTTCTATCTAGAAAATCAACTTGACCAGACCAACCTGATGCTATAATTGGTTTACCTGTCATACTAAATTCCAATAAAGGTCTTCCAAACCCTTCTCCTCTAGTATGAGAAACCATTACTTTAACTTTAGGATGATTATATAGCCAGTTTATTTCCTCATCAGTCATATCACCATGCACAAGGTATACGTTTGGTAGCTTACCTTTAACAGTTCTTTTTATAGCATCTATCTTCTCTATTAGTTTTTCTCTATCAGAAAGAGAAGTTGTAGCATGAGAAGTTTTTAAAATAAGAGCTGGTTGTTTAGATTTATTCTTAAATGACTCTAGAAACGACTTTATAGTATAACCTATATTCTTTCTATCATGTCCAAACTCTCCTTGCAACCAGTGGCCTACTACTAAGTAACAAAATGATTCATTAATAGAAGATAAATTAAATTTAGATTTGGTTACTAAGTATTTAGATATATCAACTCCTTCAAAAAGAACTTTAACTGGTTTCTGTAACGAAACTTTACTAGTAATTTGTCCTGTTCTATTATCTTTAACTTCCCAGTTAGTATTTTCAAAAACACTTTTACTATGTTCAGATGAAGTCAGAATTAAATCCATTCTGTTACATCCCTGAATCCATGATTGATCACATATAGTAGTTTCTATCCCTGCTGTAACTCCTATATTATAAGTACCTACATTTTGAAATTCATTAGGAACAGTTATTTGAACCCATATGTCTGGTTTGCTCATAAGTTTAGGAACAATAAGTGCTTCTAAATAATTTTCATTATGATCTTCTAAATAGCCAAATCTAGTATTACCCCATCTTTGTGCTAAAATTTTAACATCGTATTTATCTGTCTCTATTACTGCCTTTACAAAATCTCTAGATCTTGCTCCGTATCCAGAGTAAGTATCTATCGGGCAGCTTATTACTATTGTTGGTTTCATATTAATATCCTGTTAATGCGTGAGTAATTTTTTTCGATCTAGGTTCTTCAACTTTAAGTACCTCGTAATTAGGTCTAGGTTTAAAGTTATCAAATGTCTTTTCTATATTTAAGATAACATTTTTACACATGTTAGCTGCTGTCATTTGAGCTTCATCAGATTTAGCCCATTTATGTCCTTCTAATCCTCTTCTTTCTCTTTCTTCATTAGTTAAATCATATACTTCAAGTAAAGCATTAGATACATCTACCGGGTCACATCTGTCGTCGTAAATGTAAGGAGTTTGTGGAGATCCTGCTAAAGATATATTAGAAGGATAAACAGGAACTGCCCATTCACCATGCTCTTTATAAGTACCTCTATGGTTAGAAGGAAAGTCTGAATCAAAGTCTATCCACTCTCCTTTTTTGTTTACGAATCTACATTGATCTTGCATTCCTCCTGTGACATTAGGTATTATCATTGTACCTGCCATCATAGATTCAGTCAAAGATAATCCCCATCCTTCGTTAGATGTAATAAGCATAGTAACATCACTCATATTATACATCATATTCATTTGAGCAGTATCTATTTTACCAGCAGAAAAGAATACATTACCTTCTGGAAATATAGCATCTTTAACAGCTTTAAGGTCAGTACCGTGAGGATTAGATATTTCAGTGTGCATAATTAAACCTGCTTTTTTTGCAGCTGATGGACCTATCTTATCACAGAAATGTTTAAATGATAAAATTACATCACCTGGTCTTTTTCTATGTATATTTCTTGAATTAAAATATACTAAGAAATCTATATCATTTCTACGAAGAGTTTTTTCTTTGAATTCTTGTAACTCAGGGTAAAGTTTATGTCCTTTTTTTATTGGATAGAACATGTTATCATTTATACCGTGGGGTACATATCCAATGACTTTATTTTTAGCATCTTCTCCTAATACTAGTTTGTTAATATTTACAGTTTGTTTGGAAATGCCCATTAAGCAGTCAACCGAATCATAATAATCTCTATTGTACATAGGAGCTGGGTAATCATCCCATATGTTTAACCAGCAAATAGGTATTTTATTTCTAATTTCTCTTTCTATTTCAAATAACCAAACCCAATATCTTGGATCAGTAAAAATAAAAATAGCATCAGGTTTTTCTCTCTTAAGTAAGTTTCTAATTACCATGGCATCTCCGTACCCTTGATTAGGTTGAATCTTAACATCTGAATCAGTTATACCAGCATTTTTATTAATATCATCTGATATATCTATAATTTTACCAAGTTCAGGATGTTTTAATGCAGCACCTACTTGATACCAATTAAATCGATGAGCTGTTCCAACAACAATCTCTCTTGACATTGTAGCGACACCTGAATGCATTCTTAGATCGTCACTTAATAAGAGTATTTTTTTCCTTTTACTCTTCTCTATATAACCTTCTACCATTATTTAAGTTTAATATTATTTTGTTTGTGAATTTTGTCTCTAAATCGTTTATCAGTAAGATATAAAAAAATTGCACGATCTGCAAGCTTTTTAAACGAAAAGTTATCTTGCAAGCAAGCCATCTTGAATTGATCGAAAAGAGGTTGAGTAATTTTAACCGAAGTTAATTTTTCTTGTTTAATCATAACTATATATCTTTATATATTTATATATAAATAGGCTATATTCCCGAAAATTGCATACAATTATCACACTTACCTAAAGGTGACTTACATTCATGATCTATATCTAAATATTTACCGTTACTGTCAAGTACATTATCAAGAAAATTATTCATAGATTCTAAAACCTGTTTAGTTTTTCTTGGTCCTGCATTAGGGCTAAACTCTTGAACTCTTCTTTGCATAGATGCATACATAGCATCTTTTGGTACTCTTCTTTTGACTATAAAAAATTCTACATTTATTTTATCTCTATCTATTCCAAACTGTTTAGCGAAGAACTCTTTGTATAAAACTACCTGAGCGGTTAGGTTAGGATTTTTCTTTTGAGAATCTCTCCATCCAGAAGTAGATGTCTTTATATCCATTACTGTCCATTCATCTAAAGTTTTATTATAAAATACTAAATCAACAAGTCCTTTAAATACTACTCCAGGTTTAAGTTCCTGATATAGTAAAGTTTCCACTCCTGCTAACATCATATGTTTTGTAGAAAAGTATACTGCTCTTTTCTTTTTTATAAACTCTAGTATATGTTTACCGTCTAACCAGAACTGATTTAGTTCATCAGCTGTAGAATAATGTTCATGACCGTTAATAGCTTTACCAGACTTATATGCTTTGATCATATTATCATATAACAGCTTATTGATATCCATATCATTAGCTTCTTTTACAGAATTATGATAGAGTACTTCTAAGTATGTTTGTAAAGTCTCATGAAATGCTGATCCGAAAGTAGTATAGATATTCTGAGTAAACGGTATAACTTTCTTTCTATATTGTAAATCCCATAGTTTAGGACATTTATTATATGTACTAATAGAGCTATAAGATACATGAGTTAACTTAGAAGGCTTTTGTTTGATCTTACTCTCCCAAACAACCTTCACAGGTCCTTTTAGTTTTCTTTTCAATATACTTTATTTAGATTTTTTCCATAAACCCTTCTGTACTATTTGAGCAATAATACCATAGTTACTTAGATCTTGAAAAGTATCTATTAAGGATTCATTGTGTGCTTTTCTTTCAGATAGAATCATATTTTTCCATCTGTTAACTTTGTCTGATATTCTATACCATAGACCAACTAAAGCGAAGTCAGTCTCTTCTTGATTTACTAATTGAGTTCCAGCAGCTACATTACCCATTCCATAATCTAAATGCTTCTTAGCAAATAACTCAAACTGTTCGTCTGATATATCTTTATAGGCTTTGTAAATAAGAGGGTACTCTTTCTTAAGTATCGGTAGGGCTTTTTGAGGTTCTTTCATAATAGAAAGATAAGAAAAAATACTTTACGAACCAACTACATATAAATAATTCTCTGGTCATCGTTTCTATTTATTCTACCTTTACGTCCGTCAGGTAAAATTACATCAATTGTAGTTGGGTTAGTAATAAATTTAGGTTTCTCTTCTAAAAATGTTCTCTTACCATCTTTATCTATAATCATGTATTTAGCATAGTTTTTATCAAAGTCTTTAAAATCACCAGATCCTTCTTCATCTACTACTTTCCAATCTTCTTCGTAATGATCACCATCGTTACCATTCTGTCCGATTATATTCATCCTATCTTCATTGTAGTCTTCTGGAAATATACTACTGTTATCAGGTTCTTCTTTTTCGCCGTATATATTTATCTCTCTTTTAGGGTAAGCTCTATCAAAAGCAAAATTAGCTGCTACTACTAATGATATTGCTAAAGGATCGAATACAAATATAATTACTAGCAGAAGTATGTTAATGATAACATCCATTGGAGTACCAGTAAGACCTGATAAATATTTCAAAGGACCTAATTCACCTACTGTGTCTGAACTATTAGTAAGTTCTAAGATTTCTAGTTTGTATGTCTGTAGACTATCAGCTGCTACTTGTCTTTTTTCTTGAACAGCTTTTCTATTTTCTTCTTCAACCGATATACGATTTTGAGCCAAACGTAACTCAGCCGTGCTGATGGTGTTTCGAACGCCTCCAACCACACTGGTGTCCTTGACCTGTATAGATTGCGACTTGGCATTAGAAAGAGTAGTAATATTTGATAATATTTGCTCAAGCTCTTTATCGTATCTTTGTATATCGTCTTCATAAAACTTTGCTTTTTCTTCTAAGAATTCTATTTTATTTTCGTTTACTAATAAGTTAGCGTAAGTATCTTGATAAGCAGCAGATAAAAACCCATATATACCCATACTGGTTATTAGCACAAGTACAATACAAGCAATAGCAAGATAAGTTCTTAAAATTTTATTTATTGTATCCCAGTATTGATAAAGTAAAGATGCTATAACTAACTTAGCTACTTCTAATGAACCAGCCATAATAATTACTTCAACTTGAGCTCCTGCAAATAGTTTACTCAGTCCATATACTGAATAGAATGCTGCTGAAGCAGATACTGATAGAGCAGAAAAGGCGATTAGAAAAGGAAACAACCCTTTTTTTACATTTTTCCACATAATAGTCTTTATAATAAATAGTTAAGTTACTTGACCAACAGCAGAACTACGGCTCCTAAACCGATTCCTGAACCTATTTGGTATAGTTTTTTCTGTCTGTTTGCTTTCTTTAGAGCTGATTGTAGATCTTTAGACATTTCAGCAGATGTTTGAAGTTGACTATCTTTCTGAAGTATGATATTATTAAGTGTATTTGTTTGAAGTTTAAGATTTGATACTAAATCTGATTGAGTTATAAGCTTTTCATTAGTTACAGTGACTAATTTAATCATAGCTTCTAATTCTTTCGAATCAGCATCACCTTGTATAAGGTCTTTTATAACTTCCTTCGCTACTGGATTACTTAACTGAATCGTTTTTAACGAGTCTGCTTTCGTATCGTTCTGCGAAAAACTGTTCAAGCATATCATCACCGAAATAATCGATAGCATCAAGCTTTTGTTTAGTTTCTTTTTTGATAACATTTATATCTCTATTTAAG
>Ga0209645_1000401_pt1 | contig 22574 bp, 14 predicted proteins | sample ETNvirenome_6_30_FD_184070 | JGI IMG/M metagenome (GOLD analysis project Ga0209645, IMG submission 184070) | Marine viral communities from the Pacific Ocean - ETNP_6_30 (SPAdes) (version 2) | ecosystem: Environmental > Aquatic > Marine > Oceanic | place: Pacific Ocean | collected 2013-06-19
TCCAGCCAGTTTTCCAGCGTTCTTCTCGACCTTCTACATACTGAATATAACAATCAAAACAGCACTCAAATTTTGTCATATAAAGATCGTCACGTCCAGAAAACGAATACGAACTACAGACGGGGCACGTTCGGCTTACGTCGTGGTTTGCCTTTCTCGTCTTGATCTTAATATCTCCCACGATCTCAGTACTCTTTTTGCGAACATTCCTTTCGTAAAAAGCTTTGAGTTCTTCCAGGTACTTGTTTTCCTTTTCCGTATCCCAAGATCCTTTAGGGTTTTGAATCGCCTCTTCACCGTACTTCTCCTTTATTGCTTTTTCAATTTTAGCTATTTCGTTTAGCTCTTTGCCTTGTTTCATAGGAATATACCCATTATCACAGCTGTGGTTAAAGTTCCCAACATTGTGCCTGCAGAAAATATTATTGCCCAATGTGGGTTTGAATTATCAATAACAATCTGTTCCAATTTTTGGTTCTCTTTCTTTAGGGCATCAATTGTGGCCTGACGAGTACTGACCTCATATGCCATCTCGGCCCGAAGTGTTCCTATGTCAAGATCAAACTTTGCTTTTTGTAGCTCTTTCGCTTTCTCAATCTTTAGTTCGCACTTCTTAGTTGCCATCTCTTTCTCTGCAACAATGTTAGCTGCAGCCACTTGATCGAAGCACCAAGCTTTCCAAGGTGCGGGTTCGCCTTTATCAAGGTTTATATATTTACCTGGGCTAGCTAGTGTCGTTGCGGGGAAATTAAGAATCAGAAGTAAAACCAAAGAGGTCTTCAATTTTTTCATTGATCTCATCAGGGTTATCCTTTGCTTTTTTGACGATCTCTTTCACTCTTTTCTTTTTTTGGCGAGAAAGTTGTTCCTCTTCAAGATCGTATTTTTCTTTTATTGTACCAAGAGTAAGTCGATATTTTAAGTGAAGTTCTTCTCTTTTTTCGATCTCTTTCTTGTGTGCATCTTTGAGCCCTTTGATTTGCTCTTCGTATGATTCTTTGTTTGCTTTCATCGCTTTGATTGCACCTTCAGAACTTCTCCTGGAGACAAACCAAACCACTCCAGACCAAACTGCAAGAAGGGCAATTTTCCAATTCTTCTTGATCGATGCCCACATTAATTTCAACTTAAGTAACATTAGTTGCCATGCTTCCATTTCAATGCAAGGTCAACAAGGGCCTGTGATCCAATGTACGCCAAAGTTACTGCAACCCAATCCGAACTTGTCACTGTGCCATAAGCACAAAGCCCTGTCGCTGTTAGCCATGCAAGGAACTTGCGTGAAATAAATCTCTCTGTGTATTTGTCTGCGAATGCTCTTATTGCTGTCACCATAAATCCTCCTATATGTTTACGTGGGCAAAGCCGCCTTTTTTCTCAATGTTGATTTGCATATCAACACAATCTTTTAAACTATCTAGATGAGATATAAGGAGAACCGTTTTAAAGTACCCTTTGATCATGTCTAGGATCCTAATGAACCCTTCCATGTTTTCCTCATCAAGAGCCGTTGCAGGCTCATCAAGTATAAATAGGTCGGACTTAGGTAAACTGGACACAGTCAAGAAAGCTAAACGTATTGCCATCTGTGCTATTGTCTTCTCTGCTCCGGAGCCCTGCTCTAATGGTCTAGGGTCATGCCTAGGGTGTTTAATGAAGATATCAAGTTTATCTTCGTTGTTTGTGATGAATACTTCGAACTCTACAATGTTAGTAAGAATTTTTGAAATCTCTTCATTGATGAGCGGTAGTCTTTCTTTTATGATTTCATAAGAAACACCGTTAGGATGACAGCATACCATAAGCAAGTGATAAGCAGCAAAGTCTTCTTTCAGTTGCTCATATTCTGCTAGTTGGTCCTGGGTATGTTCTAGCCTCTGCTCTAGTGATCCGTGCTTCTTGTGAAGCTGCATGATCTTAGTCTCACAATTTCCTAGCATATCATTCTTTTTGTTTACAAGCCTATTAGCATCGTCTCTATCTTTCATCAGTTGCTTGAGATTCTCAATCGCTTCTTTGTTTTGCTCATACTCAGAGCTTTTACTTTTTAATGCTTCGAGTTCAACTTGCTCTTTGAAAAGTAGATTATCAGACCTTTCCACGATCAGTTTGCTTTTTGCGACCGAGTTGGCCAAGATGTTCTTTTTCTCAAGTAATTGATTGTACTTATCGAGGTGATCTGCCACTTTTAAAGGTTCAAGCTTATTGATCTCTGCTCCCACCTCATTGGCCTTTAAAGCACACGAACCCCTACTTGTTTCAGATATTTGAATTAAGTCAGACGCTTCATGTGCATCTTTGATGAATTTACAACTCGGATACTGAGTACCACAGGGAACCTGAGACAACAAGTCTTGCTTTGTTCTGTATCTTGTTATTTCTTGCGATTCCCTCTCAATGGTTTCCAAAAGCTTATCGAGTTCTCCTGTGTACTTTTCTATCTTTTGTTTCTTATCATTATACGACTCAATGTCAAAGTCACTTACGAAGTCTGCTATCTTTTGATACTTTTGTTCATCTTCTGAAAGTGTTTTCTGTGCTTGTGTCTTTCTTCTGTTAATTTCTAAGATGCTCTTTTCTTTCTCTAGAATTTTCTTTGAAGTCAAAACAGGATCAATTACCTCTGACGGAACTGAATCAATCTTCTGTTGCAACAATGCTAAGTGTTGTTGCTGTTCTAGTAACTCTTCTTTTAGCCCGGTGCATATAGCTCGATTAGACTCGATGCCCAATTCTGATTTTACTATCTCGCCTTTAATTTTCGTGATCAATCCCTCAAAGTCTGTGCCTTCCAGTCTTGAAAGTGCTGACTTGATGGACGCCGACTCCTTTTTGGCTCTCTCAAACTTTTGGTCAAATATCTGTAGATCCAAAAACTTTGCAAGAAAAGCTTTTCTGTTTGTTGACCCTTCGTTGATAAAAGAAAAAGAATCAAGCTGAGATGCCATTGAAGTCATTAAGAAGTCTTTGTGGGTGCCAAAATACTTTCTAACATTCTTATCTGTATCTTGTCTGGAGGTGCCGTTTAACCCGGTAGAGCCCATCTCATCTTCTGAGTAAAACTCTAAATCTGTGATGGCTGACTGTGTATCCTCTCCTGTTCTCTTCTTTATATCTTTCTTTGATGTTCTCTCGACAAAATAGTCTTTACCATCAATCTCTATCTGTGCACGAGCAAAGCAGCTTTCTCTATTTTGATTGATAATGTTATAGCTTTTGCGAATGGACTTAGAAGTAGTATTGTATAAAGAATATAGTAGCGTATCTACAATCGACGATTTACCCGAATAGTTCTTGCCAAAAATACCAACAATACCTTCTAACTTAGTGAAATCAACAAAATTGTCTTCTCCGTAGTTAAAGGTATTGTCCCACTGCAGGTTCTTGATTGACCAGTTTATATTTCTAAGAACCTCTTCATTTTCTTCAATTTCCTTATTGTACCTACGGTTTAGTTCGTATACTTTTTCAAGCACCTCTTCAGTTGTTTCGTACTCTTCAAGGTACTTTGACATAATCTCTTCCTGCACTTTTATGTCTCTAAGATCTTGGCTTTTAAGGCCTTCGGGTGCGGATACCTGTATTTGTTTGGCTGCAGCTTTGTTCAAATAAGTTACAGACTCTGGATTGTATTTAAACTTTGCGACATCTATTGCTTTCTTGATTTTATCGACTGACACATTAGTCTTTGATACAATTCTGACACGTGCACCTTCAGGTGGCTTCTGTCTTGGCAAATTGCCCTTGTCTGTTAGAGTAAGTGTAATGAAAGGTTTTGGATTAGTAAAGGTAATGAGTCTATTGGTAAAATCATCTTTGCCTTCAATGTCCCAAAGTAGATAGCCTTTGTCCAGACTTTCACCGAAGTTTTGCTGAACAGTAGAACCGGCATACCAAATACGTCCTTCCTTATCTAGTTTTTGCGTCTTGTGAATATCGCCAAGGAAAGCAAAGTCAAAATTATCAAAGATGCTAATATCATGATCGCCTCCAAGGGTCCAGTTGCTGTCTGTAGTGGAGCGGTCAATAGCGCCGTGGTACAGAGCTATGTTAACTAGTGAAGTATCAGTTGGATCAGTCCAGTTTTCTTCATCAAAAACTGATAAAACATTTAAGCAGAAGTTATCATTTATCTTTGTCTCTCCAGCATTACGAAGTAGAATAAGATTGGGGTTATTAATCGCCTTGACGATAGGGCTGATAGCGTCTTGTCGACTGTCGTTCCTAAGGTTACCATCATGATTACCTAAGATAATATAGGTTGGAGCAATAGCAGCTAAATTCTCAAAGAAGTCTCTGCACATATCAACAAACTCTGGTGAGATCTGAGTTTTAGTATGTGCGATATCTCCGCAGTGAATAATATAATCTACTTTCTCTTCTCTAAGAGATTTGTAAAGTTGTTGGAAAATGTCTTTGTATTCAAAATGATATTTTAGGTTTCGGATATGGGTATCCGCAATATGAGCAAATCTCAATGTAGTCTCCATTTATTATTATTATGAGATAAGTTTATCAGGTTTTCAGTGGTATGTCAATTAAATTCTTTTGAGCCCAAGCTCTTCTAATTGCTTTGGGGTAAGCTTTTCAAGAATGATAGCGAATGCTTTCTTTTCTGCTTCAGTTATCATGTTAAGGTCGCCAGTGTCTGCAAGATGTTGCATTTCCTCTGCGATGATTTCTTTTAATCTTCTTTTTGTAAGTTCCATTTTAATCTCCTCAAAAATTAAGTTTGTATTCTAAATAGTCCATTTCTGATACAAAATCTGCATTTTGTTTTCTCTCCTCGACAACCTCTTGTGGCATCTCGCCAATGTCAGCATATGGAGTTATCTTTATTGTCATCACATTTATTCCGTATTCTTTTAGCTTCTTAGCGATTGTTAATTCTTTTCCTTTAGCATCTTCGTCAAGGGCAAGATAAATGTTTGGTTTCTTTTCACAAATCTTCTGGAATAGTCTTGACTTCTCCCGAAGTGTTGAACCCAATAGCGGGATAGCATTCTTGCACTTCATAGCATCAAAGGCGCCTTCGACGAGTATCACATCTGCATCCCAGTCAATATTAAGGTCATTGAAGATAATATCTTTACTGACTTTTGGGTTCTTGTACTTCATCCAATCATCTGTATAAGATCTGCCAACGAAAAAGTTTACATTACCTTCGTCATCAAATGAAGGGATGATAACTCTATCCTGGTATTCTCCGAAATCGCAGAACCCAATCTTCCAAGTTAAAATGTCTCTATCTGTGAAGCCACGAGAATAAAGGTATTTAAGGGCCCTTTGTTTTAGTTTTGTTTTCTTGCCAGTTAAAGTTTGGAAGTTTTCTGGTAGATCGATAATCTGTGGAGGCTCGGGAGCTTGTTCTGAGAAAATAGTATCATACTTTGCTAAGTCTACCTCGCCCTCTAATAAGCGATAGTCTGCATAGTAAGCAGGAGCGTATCTGCGAATAAGTTGTGATATCTTTGTTCCTGAATAATCACAGATCCAACACTTGAACACTCCTTTGTCCACATTCACAGACATCTTACGTTTATGGTGATTGCACTTTGGACAATGAAAAAGATGCTCTGTGTCGTTTGACCATGGTCGGCCAAAGGCTTTTTTAAGAAGTTTTAGCTTGTCTGACAATGTTATCTCCCGCCAATGCTATTACTATACTGTCACACATATCTAATGTGCCAGGTTTTGGATTACCGTGTTTTGTATATTGTATCTCAATTTGAGGAAACTTGTCAAGAACAAAATCAAGAACTTTTTCTTTTGCATTTTCGCCACGTTTTATGGCGAGGCCTGCTTGTTTTCTAGCAGAAGTGGCAGCTATCATCTCTGGCTGTATTTTAAACAAATCCCAACATATCCATGATACTATACCATTAAACCTGGACAATGTCGAGAGTGTTTGCGCAGAAGAGAACCCAGATCGGAATGAGTGCAGAGATTGCTCTATATAGATTTGCGAAATCTTATAATCAAATGCCAAGTCTTCTAGTTGAGTTTTTACAAACTTAGCTTTATCATATATTGTTGGAAACTTATTTTTGTTTCTGGTATCCCAGAAGGTTGTTTTTAAAATTTTACTATCTTGTATTATTGTCGCCCCCGTTATAGAGGTTGAAATATCAAGACCTAGAGTTACGCTGTCCATACATTGCTTCAAATAGTTGTCTTAAAATATTGTCTTTCTTTTTTGGATCTTCAGTGAAGAACCAGTGCCATACTGCAGTTGATTCTATCATTGATAGTTCTTTTTTTATAGATGATATTTTTTGCTCCGTTTGTTTTAGCTGGGCCTCCGTTATCTCTGGTATATCTACTCCAAGCTCACTAGCCACATCAGCCATTATTAAAACGTCATCATTCTCCAATGCGGCTCGGGCCTTTTGGTAAAGCTCCTGCTTTTTTGTTTTTTCAAATCCGTCCTCTAAGTCTTGAAGTTTGTCCGGGTGGCACATAGAAGCTATCTTTTTAAACATCTTCTTAACTTCCGGGGAGGCTTTTTTCTCCGCAGACGCTTGCTCTTGCATAGTATCCGGATCTGGCTGGTTAGTTTCTACTCTCTGTTTTTGTGCTTTTTCTTGTGCTTTTTCTTGTGCTTTTTCTTGTTCTTTGGCATGTTCTTCAGAATACTCTTCCATGCCAGTATTCTGTTCTTCTGGTTCTACCGGGATTTCTGGAAAATATTTTTCATTAAACATTTTATCCACTTCCGCTGAAGCTGCGTGAAATATTTCTCTAGACACAACTATTTCTGCTTGTAATGCTGACAGTTTTGTTGCCAAGAATTTCATTTTTCTTTTCAAGGCGTCCACTAGAAGTCTAGCCTCAACTTGAACATGAAGTCTCTTTTCTCTGTTTTCTTCACAGGGTTAGCTAATGATGCCACCGCTATCAAGTTCTTGTCTTTGTCATAGATGCCTATCTTTGAGATGTATGTTGTATTATCGTAGTCTTCCTCATGGTTTGAGTATGGAGATTTATTTATCTTTTTTATTTGTAACTCTCTCTCTGAATACAGTTCCTTGTTTTGTGTGTATTCATCTCCAGCCACTCTCGTTAGGAAAGTGGGATTATTAGAAAAGTTGTGTTCACCCTTTTCTGAAAATGCGAACATTGTCAGTGTTGGTATTTTGTTGGTACCCTTAAACGTTACCGAATAAGAAGAACTTATAGCTGTACCATGTGATAGCTCAGTACCTGCCTGGATCATACCTGTTCCAAAGTTTAACCAAGATGGGTTGACAGATGAGGTTGTTGAGAAAAATTTGTCAGTACTCGAGTGCAAACTTTCGGAACCGGTCATTAGCAATATACCTTGATTGTACAGAACTACGCCCACCTCGGTACCAGTTGTTCCACCATATGTTTGTATCATTCTACCATCAGAGTAGGAATCCTTGGCGGTTGCAACTAAGGTCCCAGTCACATAATAGTTCAGCTCGATAGTCCCTTTATCTACCCCTGACCCTGCAAAAATACCAGGGATACATATCATGTTTACTGCTTTGGTTCCCAAATTTCCATACTTATTAGATGGGCCCAAGACATTGGCAGAACTTATGGGGTTTTTTAAGGCTCTAATATATTTCTTGTTTCCGTGAGCTGCTCCTGAAGAGGAGCTTACCTCTGCGCCAGCGGGTACATATATTCTACTAATCGACGCACTAAGAGGGTAAGTCAATGTCATTTGATCACCTAAACCAAACGTCGAACCAGCGTCGAACTCGGTGGTGCTTATAGTGTTGAAGGAGTATCTGGTGCTGCTTTTTTCGATAAATGCATATATCAGAGATCCAGATGGACGGTTAATGTTAAGTTCATACAAACTTACATGTCCCGACTCTATATGCTTTATAGTGTTAGAAAAGTCCCCATCGACTGAGCGTTCACGTTGCAAGTACGTACTTCCACTGTGAATTATAAAATTAAACTCAGGTTTAGCGACAATAGTGCTGTTAACTATGTCTTTCTGCTCAAACCTTTTATAGCTCATTTTAGTAGTCCAGTCTAACCCTCAAGGTTAGTTCATTAGTTGGATCTTTACGGAGCGGCTCAGAAACCTTTGCAACTGCCATAAGCTCATTGTCGGGCGAATATAGACCAACTGTTGTAACATACGATCTTGGTAAATTAAGTGGTTCATTGTCTTTCACAATAATCTTACTACCAGTTAAATAAGTTGGATTAGAGCTGTAGTTGAATTCGTTGTGGTTTGCTCTACAGAAAAAGATCGTAGAGTTTAGTTCAGTTGTGTTATTGAACGAGATATTTTGTATTCTATGTCTAACACCATCAGCAAAGTTGTCGATTGTTTGTTTTTTCAGTACATCATCGTGGGAAGCTGTTGCATGGTTCATTATTTGAGAGCTTGCACCAAGAACGGATGATGTCAACACCGCTATGCCGGCTTGGTAATATAACAGTCCGACGTTTGTACTTCCACTCTTGAGTATTCCATACTCGCCTGCGGGAGAGTTGGTCAAATAAGATGTCGCCGCACCGGAATCTGTTATCGTGCCTATCTTACTAAACGGGGTTGCATACGCAGATCCAGAACCAATTACCATAGAAAAGCTCCCCTTTTTAATTTCGTCTTTTACCAGGAGTCTCGAGAAGTTTACAAATATGGCATTGTGGTGCTTAGTGCCGCCGGCTGAGAAATCGCCATCTGCATCAAAAGTTCTGACATTACTGCCAGTATCATATCCAACAAGAATTTGAGCCATTTGATTATAGATATTCACCTTTTTCGCTGTCTGCGATACTGCAGAAGAAGATAGCGATGCTGCATTTGTGCTGAACCCTACAGACAGATCAAGTATGTGATTTGCTGACGAACTCGCATAAGGGTAGTCATAAACAGACTGAAACATTCCGTGAGAAAAAGTCTTTACATTAATCTCCCTTCCCGATGAAGCAGTTGCGTATGTGCCAGAAACCAAGGTTCCTGTTATTGGTATGTTTTCGTGTAGTAGTGTCCTTGACTGTGTTCTATCTGCGGAAGTCAAAGGTTTGAAAAAAGAATTTGCCATTTTAATCTCCTAGTTTTATCTTTTTTATGATTGCTTTACAATCCTTATTGGGACGTCGATTGAGTACCCTGTTGTAACACCTGTCACATTCATGATGGTGTCAATGTATCTGTAATTAGCCATTGCATCAGTTCCAGTTCTAACAGTTAAGTTTGTTCCAGTTGAACCAAGCTCTGTAAACAGGGAAGTCGATTGTTGCACCGAATTAGAAACTCTTGGGACTATTCTAAGAACATTACCCAAAGGTCCGGCAAACATTTCATAACTTCTAATTGTGTCTATCTCAGTGGTACCTGGCGTAATAAGTCCACGCTCTCGAAAGTTTGGCTGACTTCTATCTACGATTGCTGAGTTTTCTGTAACTCCAGATCTCTCATCTCTTGCTCCTTGCACCACATAGTATGTTGCGATTGCATCATCATCGATAAATTGATTTGTCAATGTCCTGTAGCTGTTCTCTCCGGTGTAAGCCTGCAATCTCAATAGTCTATGGTCCACTTTGACAATAAAGGCAGTCTCTAGCAAAGCCGGGTCGAGAGGCTGAGTAACATTCAGTCCGTCGTCTCCCGAATCGATACCTTGGTCGATACAGATGTGAGTAGTCGTCCCAGCGGAAGTGTCTGTTAACCCATTGATGAAGCCTGCGTCAATGGAGGCTCCAGATGCACTTCCAGAAGTTACTGTATCGTTGTCTGCCAAAACGTGAAAACCAGATATTCCAGTATGCGGCTTACAGCTAAGATTATTTTCTTTGTTATTTATCTTTAATATTGGCATGTAAAGAATATTATTTCTCGCAAAACTCAACAGTCTTGTCTTCATGAGCGACTGGTCACTAGTAAAAGCCTCAAGAATTGGAGTTTGCATGATCTCTAAATCATAAAATGCCGACCCTCTAGTATCATTAGGGTCGAAAAGGTTGTAGTTTACTTCCTCGTCACCCAAAGCGAACTTAGAAATTCTAAAATTTCCCGCTGCCAAACGCTTTCTACCGAGGTCCGTCAAGACGGCATCTAAAATGATATCGCCTGAATTGTCCAAAAATGCCATTATTTTGCTCCTTTAATAAGTGAAATCACTATTAATTAGTATTTTAGTTTTATAATTCCTTTATTTTAATTGTCGCCAATTCCCGGATAACCGCTTGTTGGATCGGCCTGGATGATACTCCTCACTGGTGTTCCCTCTTCGTCGTATTCGGTTTGAACTCCAGGCAAATTCCTATCTTGTAAAAATACATTCTTAGAGACAGTGCTTGCTGGAGTAGTATCTGTTTCTCTAATTCCGCCAGCTGGTAATAAATCAGTGGTGCCTCGTAGGTCTTCTGGTCTCCTAAAAGGAGACTCTCTTGGGGGCTCTATCACCTTGAAGACGTAATTTACATTGATGTCTATTGCCTTGCCTGTTGTTCTTGACACCAGCCTAAACTTAAAGTCCTTAGTCCAAAGCTTACTATCCTCAACGCCCAAGGATAAACTAGCCACATCTGGTGCTGCTAGATAAAAACCCTCTTGGTCATGATTGGGAAAATCAACTGCAGTCTGCTCTGGCGCTGGGTCTATCTTCAAATATCTTTCAAAGGTTATTTGCTCTTCTAGGTTTTGAGGAACCATATCGAATTCATCAAATTCAACAAAAACACCGTCAGCGTGAGAGTTCAATACCAAAGTAAACACAGTGGTTGGATTAGATATGCCAGAAGCATCGTAGGCCCTGAATATCATGTAGTATCTCTTGTTTGGCATCAGCATAGTTTCTATGTATCCAGAATTGTACACGGCATCTACCGCTATACGTTGAGCCTGTGAAAAATCTTGATAAGAATATGGCACACTGTCGATTATCAGCATTTCATATCCAGTTGGCTCACTGTCACTGGAATATTCTACTTTACCATCACGAACCCCTGCCGAAGCGTTAATCATGATGTTTGCTCTGACATCATCCCCTTCAAGTATCTCTATTGGCTCTTCCATCATTGTTCCGAATGTTGGTGTCATTCTAAAGCCTATCTTTTCAGCATCTTGAAAGAAAGGTATAACCTCTACCTGCGGATACATTGGTGGTTTATCTATCATTCTTGTTTGTTGAGAAAAATACGGTGTCTCAACCAAATGGAGAACAGTGTTGTTCGTTATTGAAAAAGATACCTCAGGGTTTGGAACCCTAAACGTCTCTGGACCAATGTCATCCGGCTGGCCATAAGATAACTTATTGCCAACAACTAAGTTAATCGCATAAATCTTGTACTCGTAAGCCTTATTATATGAAACCTGCGTGTCAAGGAAAGTCAGTGATGAGGTTTCTTGGTCATTAAAAACGTAAAACTCTTGCACCACTTCGCTTTCTTCGGTGCCTTCTCCGATTCTGACTTTCTCTACTCTATATGCAACGACCTCTGAATAACACCTATCTCCTCTCATGATTTCCCTAAGCCCTCTCTTCTTTCTCTGGAGGAGTTGATTCACGGACCTCTCCGGGGTTCCCGTGAAAAAGGCGTGATCTAGCAAGGGCCGCACATCTTCTGCACCATTTACAAAATACGGAATAGGATGTTCTTTTTCGACACCGGACATAAAAAGTATAGTTTCAAAAATATTGTTAGTAGAGTTGGTCAAAAAAGCATCAAAATCATAAACCTTTGGCTTGTATTCTAGAGTTAATGTGTTATTTGCTTGTCCGCCCAGAACAGATTGGTCAATAATTTGTACATACTCTCTGTCAGAAATATTGCCAGAGGATCCCAAAAAGTCCATAAACACGCTGTCTAGCCCGTTCATCTCTAAAATCTTACAAAGCTCGCTTTCTCTGTTCATGGTAATATCAATCTTCATGTGGTTGTTGAGTGTTTCTTCAGCATCCACGAAAAACTGAGACTGTAGTGTAATGTTTGTAGCTTGCTCATTTATGTCGTTTATTTGCCTAACGGCACTAATATCAAATTTCTGTACTTTGTCTTCCGGAAGTATCGCACTAGTATCGTTTCTTCTGATCGATGAATATAACCTATATAAACTAGCCTTTGAGGTTTCTGGTGCGGTTGTCTCTCGCAGTGGCAAGTTTCCAACTACTGGAATACAGGAAACTGTCTCAACTAAGGGTACACTTGACTGTTCTGCTTCGGCTTCGAAGAATGCAGCAGGCGCCAGAAGGGTCATATCAAATATATCCTGATCTTGCGGTATTAAAGGCGTCGCAAACCTAAATCTGCCTGTTCCACTGAACCATTCAGACAATAGTACTTCAATTGGTTTGCCGCTGCTTATAACACCTGGCTCAGACGCATTAAGCAAAAATCCAAACATAAGCTTGTCAAACTCTAATGTAACTGTCTGTAATTCAAATGGTCTTGTATTTGGGGAATTGCTGGATCTAATAGTCTGTGAGAAATTAGTGGTGAAAGGTACCCCGAGTTGCGCATTCTTTAGTTGAGAGTTGTTAAAGAAACTTAACTCTAAGTTCTCAAACTGGTACACCCTTCCAGATACATACCTAAACGTGTCTGGGCTTTGTGTGTCTCGTGGTATCCTTAAAGTATTCTGTGTGAGACCAGATTCAAAGTAATGTCTATCTATCAGCACACTTTCTCTGATCGTAGTTTGCTCTATTGGCTCAGATTGCCTTTGGGGAAAAACCTCCGTTGGTGCTTCAAGCCTCTGTGGTTGCGCAGGAGGAATAGACGGACCTTCAGGGCTGGTACCTTCTTCAATTTCTCTTTCTTCGCAAGGATCGTTAATGTATTCAGTCATGATTTAAACCCTAAGTAAATACCCGTCATTTACGGAAATTATTCCATCTTCTTTTTTGTTTGGCTGTATTTTCAAAAACACATATCTTTCCATACCACTATCTGCAGTGTTAACTTCTGTCATTTCTTCAACCGTTATTGGATGAGAATCTACACCCGGAGTAACAATCACAAAAGACCCCCTCTCCTCTTCATAAGGAGTTACAATATTTAACCCATAATTAGTACTGCCTTCGGATCTTAAGTTGCCAAGAAACTTATCTTTTTCTGAAGGAGCCTTGAATGCAGATCCTGCTATCTTGTTGGTGACGGTCTGCAGGGATCCAACAAGATTAATAATCGAGCCATACGCTGGTCCTAGAACTGTTCTTATATCATTCAAGTTTGCATAGTTGTCTTCTGCTATTGATGCAATCTCTTCTCGTGTTATACCGTTTAAGGCAGCTGCCTGTAGTGTTGCTTTTAGCTCATCTGACATATCTAAACAGTTTCTAGCTTTTGCTTCTGTAAATATGTCTTTTAACTTTTGTTTTATACTGCTAGGGTTCTTGAGTTTCATCCCCTCTCCAACACCAGTCGAAGACAAGTTGGAAACAGGGTTCAAAGAAAGTCCTGCATTCAAAAAACTGCCATAAACATGGGACGATTCTTCTCTGTTTATGAACCCAGAGTCTACACTATCTTTAGATCGCATTGAGTTTATCTTCAGCGTCTGGTTCGTTGACTTAGGTCCACTTTGAGAACTGAACTCTCGATGCGAAGAAATGATAATCGGTGACGATTTGCTTATTGGCTTCTTTGTTTTTTTGGAGGAGCTACTAAGTCTAGGTGAAGAAACCTCTAATTCTATCTCCATGCCATCAGTGCTGTATGGGGACGGTGCAAATGTTAAGTAATTTGCAGGCAATATATTGTTTTGTTGTATTCTTGCAGGGAAGCGTGAAGCTCTTGAGGCGTAGTTCTGCAAAGTAATATTTGGAGTATCAGGAGTTGCGTCTCTTTCTCCTTCTGAATTTTCTGAAAAGTTTGAGTAATTTGCCAGTAGAGCGCCTTCAGTTATTGCTGATATAACTTCTGTTCCCTTTACTTTGACCTCGATCGTTCTGGACTTTCTACCGGGCCCGCTTTGAGGTACGTATGTTTTGTTTTGTTTCTTTATGTCATAATAAGCTCTTGACTCTCCAGTTTGTTCTAAAATCTCTCCTATTGAAGATAATACTGTACCCATAGTCCTATGAAAATCTCCTAGAACCTCTAGACTAGTGTTTTGTGGATCGAGCGAGTTTGCCAAAGCCTCTGCAGATACCTCAGACATTGTTTGTCCTGATAAAAATAAAACTGCCTTTCTGTAAGCTCTAACCGCCACAGTTATGGTGTTGAAAAATGCCAGTTCCCTAAATGAACTATGAAAGTCGTTTACCTTGTAATCGTAGCTGCCCTGCTGGTAAACTCCTTGCTCACCCATAATCACTGGCTCTTGTGCAACTGAATAATATCTAGAGAAGTTTTCGTGGGCGCCCTTTACTAGCGCTAATAGTTCTCTTATAAATGTCGACACTCCATCCGTTATGACAAATTCCAGATTGTGCCTGTATTTACCTGTCTGTACATTGTGGTAAAGATCATAATCTTTTATAACAAAGTGTCTGTCAAAATCCAATGGTGGTCGTACCACCGTTCCGTCCGGTAACCGTGCAAGCCCCAAAAGCTCGATCTCAGACAATGTACAGAACTGAGATGTAGCTGGGCTCAACATATTCTTCAATGGGGGTGTAGAGGTGCCCGAAGGCCTTGGACGGCCATCTTCCGTCCTAACAAGGAGTTTCTCAGAAATATCAGCGTCATACTCTACATACTGCAAACTGCCAACGTCACAGTGGTGATGTGCATTGTTTGTAACCCTCTCTCTTGTTACTGCTAAGTTTAGAATCTTACTTTCATACAGCATCTCAGCAACTGCTGCATGATTTCCCTTGCTGTTGTGAAAATTTAATATGTCCCCATAATTTGATCTGCTTCTAACGAGTCTGAAGAAATCTATGCCCACAACAACTCCGTGGTGACTTTGTTCACTTGTTAATTCTCCAGTAGTTGGGTCTTCGGTGACTACCGAACGAATGTATGACATCGGAACGTCAGATAGTTTAATAAAGTTGTTTGCCTGCAGTCCTCTAGAGAAATCTGAGGCATTGACTATTTCTTTTAGCCTGGTTGTATGACTTACTAGCTCTTCCCTATCAACAACAGAGTTAACATAACTTTCCAACAAGTCGCCAGAACTAGCAGCTGGATTACCCGTGAGAGATCCGAATGATAATCCCTCGCTCATCTGTGTCTGGTATGCATCGGATACGACTTTATAGTTTCTTACTGATCTCGTCTCAAGACGAGGGCCCATGTCCATGCCTTCTGGTCCGACCATCCACCCAATGTAGCCACCAGGCCCAGGGTTGTCTTCTCCGTGATAGTGTGCTGGCCCATAGTATGGCTCTAATGCTGTCCCATCAGTGGCGGAAGAGTCAATATAAAACACGTCTCTAAACAGCGGGACTTCTAAATCAGTCTCCCCACGCTGCAATAACAAGTCATAAATAAGTTCTCCACCTCTAGTTTCAATCGGATCTATATTCTGTGGATCTCTTACAATACCCTTGTCCCTATAGTACATTTCAGCATCCATGTGAATAAAACCAACTAAGTGTACTTTATCTGTAGCTTGTAAATCTAAATTGGTGATATCTATCTCGATCTCTGAATATATGTCATGATAGTAATCCCCAGATAAGTCTGACACTGGTGTCGTTGTAAAAGATTCATTTTGTAAAACTTCTGAAAATGTTATACTACCTGCTGCACGATTATATCTGGTGCCTAAAGCCTCGAGACTGGGCAGGGCATTTAGTTGGGCTAGTCTTACATCCGGTAATGATAAACTTGATACCAACTGCGCAGAAGTATCATCGAGAGCCATAAAATATATTTTTAAGTACTGTGTGTACTCTGAAAAAGTATCTGAAAACCATCTACTGACACTTGAGGCTTCTCTAGATTTTATTAAGAACTCTACCTTTATCCTTGGCTCACTTGGATTAGAGGTGGATACAACTATTCTTTTTGTTGCTAATATTGGAAAATTTGAGTTTCTATAAATCATTGTTAAGTCTCATTGGATCTGTAGTAATTATTTTTTCTTCCTATTTTCACTTCAACTTCTTCTATATCTTCGTCTGTTTTTATGTGAAATAGTTTGTTTATTTTATTCAGATCTTTTATTCTTGACAAAATGTTCTTTTCTGCATCGTTTTGTCTTTTTGTTATTTCGTATACTTCTAGCTCAAAATTGTCAAGTCCACTGAATACGTTCAATTCTTCGAGATCTAGAATGATTGCTCGACCATTTACCATTATCTTTGAGTTGTCAGCAAACACAACCTCACGAGAAGCTAAGTCAAAGAATGACTCCATGTTAACCATTCCAGGCTCGTCTAACAATTCTGCTCTATCCTCTGATAAAGTAAAACTGGCGCTTATATTTATTTGTGGTATGTTTTTCCTAATTCCAGATCCTGTTAAAAATACAACTCCCTCTTCCATCTTTTCACCTAAAGCTCTTAGATCAAATTTAGGAGCACTTTGATTGGCAACTTCGTGAGTTCCAAGAGGATAAAGTAAAATGCGGTCCTGTACATAGCTATCTGCATTTCTGTTTATGCGAACGAAAACTTCCCTTTGTCCCTGTTCAATGGCTACACTAGCTGAGTGGTACCTCGTTTCTACACCAAGCGTTAGTGGCTGTGTCTTAAGTTTTGGTGTGCCTTCAATAATTCTTGCTTCTACATCATTTTGATGTTCCGAGAAGCCACCTAAAGTTGAGTTATATAAGATGTCATCATCGAAGAATTGATAAAAAACTGGCTTGAAGGCTCCTCTGGCCAAAAGGTCTTTTCCAAACTGTGTTAACTTTATATCTATAACTTCTTCTTTTTTGTTAAAGAATGACATATCTTTTACTCCTTAATGTACGTGACTACCATAGAGTCACCTTCTTCCAGGTCATACGTAAGCGTAATCGTGTTTCCAGAAATAGTGTAGTCATTTGCTGCGCCAAGTGACTGTAATATACCGTTTACATACAATTGCTCAGTTCCAGAAGAGATAGTTCCACCTGTAACAGCGAATGTCCTGGTCGATGGAGTTGTAGTGTCCTCTAGGAGAACTTCTCTAATCACCATAGAAGAGGCGACACTAGTTGTCGAAGAACTACTGCTATCACCAGTTGATGATGCCCCAATTACTGTGTAAGGGATCGGATCAGAGCCTTGCTGTTGTTCTCCTGACGTGAACGCAGAAGTCGTAGTCGTAGGCCCTGCAGTTGCAGTTCTCGATTCTGTAGTTGTATCGTCGTAAAAATCAACCTTACTCTCCAGCTTGCCTAGTTCAACAAGAGAAAAGTAATCATAAGGCCAATTAAATCCCAGAGTGGTTTTCTTTATCTTCTTGCCGTTACTATCAGTGTTTGTGCTGGTAGCTATAACATTCCCAGGTATATCGTCAGAAATAGATTTCTCTACCAGATCTTGATAATCACTAACTGCTCTTTGTTTTGCCTTAAACACTAACCATCTAACCTCATTCTCCAAGAACTCTGATACGTTCTTATAATTTGAAGTCGGAGATAAGAACATTCCAACCTTGCTGACGTCTAGGTAGTTTGATATATATTCGACATCATGAGGTTCTAAAAGCTGTGTGAACCCACTGAATGCTCTTGAATGTTGTGCTGTTGCAGCAGAGGTAGTAGAGTTCGGATACATGTTTTGCCACATACTCGCTAGGTCACTTCTTGTAAACTCCGTATGGAACTGGAATATGTACTGTACAAATGGCTTAATATCTGCACAATCAAGGTCCTGTGTTAAGAAATCAAACTGAGGTGGTACCACAAACTTTTCCATCATTCTTAATTGATATGCTATGTTCTCAGGTCCGTTAGTGCCAGGTGAGTTATAGTAACTTTTATATCTCTTCTTAGCCATTTCTCTATCTAGTCCTACCAAGCTATCACTTCGCATGCGTGTTTCAAATCTTCTCTTATTTTCATTGTTGAGGTGCACAGCATCAATGTAAGCCTGATCATCTAATGCAAAGAACTTAATACCCTCTTCTGGATCGTTGTAGAATGGAATTGCAACCACTGCTTCATAAATTTCTTTAGTTTCTGCTACTTGACCAAGCTTAAAGCTTTTTCTTCCGACAGTGCCATCTAAGAAACCAACCTTTGCGGCCAAATCCTTCGCTGCATATGAGTCTTTATTCCCTATATCGCCTGATTCTATAACCATGTAGTAACCCTTGTCAGATACTTGGTCAATAACAGTCCCACTTTGATGCCACATACCCGTCGAGGCTGTCAAGTATGGAACACTCGAAGAGTTTAGTATACTGTAGTAATCTGTTTGATACCTTGTTTTCCAAGGAGAACCTGTAACTTGTGTTACTGTGTTGGTAGCAAGGTTCAGAGCACTTGCAGAAACATTTTTAAAGTCAATAACTGGAGTTTCCCATTTTGGCTGAATGACCCACCTAAATAAATTTGACGTTGTGGGATCAGTTACTGCAGTGCCTGTTGCAGTTTCGATCTCGTGATCTGACTGCAGCTGTACAAAATTCTTAAAATTGACACTTGCGGACAATACCATTGCATTCTGATAATTTATATTAGACGATGCATTCGATGGCGGTGACATATTGTAGTAGGATATGCTGAGGTTTTCTAGTATTTGCTTTATACTGTATTTACCTTCACTCGATGGGGTAAAAGATAGTTCGGCATATGGTGCGGTATTCGGATCCAGGAACGGTGGAACGTAAGGCAAATAACCATGTGAAGATGTTAGTGTTATCGTCGTCTCTTTAACGTATTCTATATCGCCCGAATTGACGCCGCCGGCGAAAGCCGTGTCCGGTGTCCCCTCGCTGCTAGCGGATACCTGATTTACTATGTTTAATTGCCTAAAAGTTCTTAAGTTTGTACCCAGTCCGCCGTCGCCACCGTAGTAAGATATAGTTGTGTTGCCGGCTGTGCCAACTACATCTTGCGTAAACAACGTAGTGTCAGATCCAGAATCGGAGCTGTCATTAGTTGCGGTGATCGTAAAGTTGGAGTCGTATGTTGCCATATCATTTACGACTGTAGTTGTTCTGTTTCTGAGTTGAGTGCCCGTCAGGGTCAAGTCTACGTAGCCGACATAGGTCGAAGATGAAACGACCAGATCTTTAAAAGGAGTTGTTGTTGCTCCGTTAAAAGAATCCAGATCAAACTTCCTGAAACCAGGTGAGTTTGTAGATCCAGTGGAAGTCCACGCAATCTTCTTTGAACTCAAGGTACCGTGAGGTGTAATGGGGCCGCCGTAGGCCGGGTGAACGTTTACGGTTGTGTCAGATTGAGCATGTATGAACTTGGAAAAAATCGATGCATGGTTGTCTTTTCTGGCTACTGTAAAAGATCCTGTAACTCTCCTCTGGAAGGCGTTTGGCGATGAGGATGAGAGAGCACTTAAGAAGCCAGCTGCCAATTCTTCTGCTGTTTTGTAAGCGGATCCTGCTGTGTCATATATATCTAGATAAAAACGATCAGTAAAAATATTGTTTATCACTCCCCCTGTTCTTCTGCTCGAATCATAAAACGCTACCATAAAGGGAGAGGATGAAGAGACCGAAGAAGTAATAGAAATATAAGGGTGATCGTGATCGTGCGCAGAGCTTGTAAGGTAAGGAGCAATTGACAACTCATCCTTGTATTCACTTGGATCCTGGAACTTTATAGTGAAAACTGACCCCGAAAATAGCTTATAATCATAGTACTTGACGTTCCTGATTGTGCCATTTGATGCCGTCAGAGCATAGCCAGGAAAATCGTAGGTGGCAGAAGCAGAGACATTTAATTTTAAATCTGCTGCAGCTATTTGATCCGAAATACCGAAAGATAAATAACTGGGTTTTATGCTGTTTGGTAAAGAGGACGAACTAGCAGTGTCAAAGTCAATTCTTGCTGTTGCGGCGACGCCTGGGATCCCAGATGAAGTTAGTTCATATTTAGTTGTAGCAACATCGCCCTCATCTACAGGTGGACCAAACGCAGAGTGACGGTCATACATCATAGTATCTTCATTGGTGATATAAACTCTCATCTTATATGTAGCTGCATCAAAATACGGTGTATCTGGATTGGACATTGCCGTCTGTAACTTACCGTCTTCCAAAAAGAAATTAACAGTTTCTGCGCAGAAATTGTTGACTGCACTCTTGAATGGGGTTATGGATCTTCTAAATCGTTCCCTGTTAGTCTCAAAATTCATGGCTCCATATTGTCGAGAACTTTCGATATCGATATTTCCAAATCTGGCCGGGCGATCCAACACTCTGAGGTGTGCTGCGGCACCAAACATCAAAGAGGCACTAGGGTGTGGCTCGTTATCGTATAAAACCTTATCCCACAGTCTATCAGGGTTAAGAATGTCTTCGAACACTATTCTTTGATCAACTGCCCCGCTTATTCTTGGGATTCCCACATCGGCTGACCTGTTTACAATGGAACCTGTAAAACAAACTTCCGATCCCATTGACAGCAATGAGAAGTTATTCAAGGAAGACGTTATTTGGTTTTGGAAAATATAATTTACCCCTGTCGACACCGAAGATGAAAATATTGGATAATCAACAGCTAGGCCAGCTTTGATGGAATTTAACAAGATGCCTGGGGCCATAATTGGTTTCAGAGCTTGAGCTTTTGAATTCTGTATCCTGAGCTTTAAGAATTCCTCTGCATCAGACTCAGATATACTAGAGTTCTGAATGTACTCGCTAGAGTACGATGAGGTCGCAAGATAATGCTTGTCAAATATTTCTGATAGTTGCACAATTCTCTCTGCGGGGTAAAACCCTCTGTACGGTAAAAACCTTTTAACTGCTTGACATCTTAGCGTGAGCCTGCCAGGTGCCAAGCCTATACTATCTCCCTCGATCTCCTCTTGTGTTGCTTCGAAGTATTTCATGAAGTCACTCATAGAGTAAGTTTCGAAAAACTGAGTTCCAACCGATAGGTTTCCAGAAGAAGTGTGATACAAAGCACCTGTTACCTCTAAGAAGTCATTTGCTGCAAGGTCTGCAGGACTCTTTGATACGGAGTAATCTTCTAAAACTTTACTTATTCTAAACTCTGGTATTAATGAGTAAGTTTGCCCTACGTTTTTTAGACCCTCGGCATAATCTTCATAAGTATCATAGAATGGCCCTGTGCGGTTATCAGCAGCCTCCCACTTTGCCTCACCTGCCAAGTACACGGCAGAACCAGAGCTTTGCGGTATTCTTCTATTGTAAACTGGTGCCATTGGTGGGGCACCTCTGAGACCATTGTAGCCAAGCCCAAAAATGCTGTAGTCGTTCTGAAGGATACCTTCTCCTCTTGTACCTTGTGATCTAGACGCCAAGAAGGTGTCGCCATCAACAAAGAAAGAAGAGGTTATGTTTAATGGTCTTGCAGTAAAGGTTTGTCTACTATCAAGAACCCACTTACTTGATGTTATATATGTGCTCGAAGCAATCGAAGCTGAGGATCCCGTAGAGTTAACATCCACAATGTCCACCCTGTCGTAAAACGAAGTGGTGAAATCTTCCTCTTGCTTGTTGGCAGTAGTTGGGAAGAATAGATTAAGGTCAGACGTCATCAAGGCTGACCCGTAAGATACGTTTCCAGACAATATTAGATTTCTGTTCGACCGAGTACTATCCCATCCGAAAAAATTAAAAGTCTCTCTTTGTCTCGCTTTCTTTGTATAAGTGTTTATCTCTCTCGGGTATATCGTTTCTATATAATTTAGTTCTCTCATGATCCCTGGGGATGCCCCTTCAATCAAGAAGTTTTTAAGCATAGCCAAATTAACTTCAGATCCGAACTTGTCTTTATTAATATATTTGCTCCAAAGATCACCATTTGATATATCTCCATCAATTATCAAACTTTCGAGCGAGCGTTGAGCGAAGCCTGTTATTTTATTTTGAACCGAAGCTTTCATCGAAACGGCAGCTGCGTTGGAGAGTGATCTAAATGCTGACCGGAATCTATCTTGAGATGGCAGTATCTGGTTATCTGCCCCAGTAAACACAAACTCATCCTCAGCATCAGAAGATAGCCCTGACATAAATTCATCTTCCGATCTTGCCAAAGAGGATATATAATGCTCGTCATTAAACCACATTAGCTGCTGTGACCATTGATTTAGGCCGGAATTGGCACTCTCGGCCGATTGTCTAGCTATAATGTCGAAGTTCTCTGCGGGGATCCGTCCCTTTTCATACGCTATCAAGTTAGCATTAAGGGCATTGAAGCGAGAGGTTACAAACATTTCGGAATAATTTTGAACCTGCCTATCAGTAGTCCTTGCAGTGGACTTATCTATCGTATCACCATAATCAAAACTGTACCCATCCTTATATGAATCTACGAAAGCAAACTTTTTACCATCAGCTTCTCTGTAGACAACGGAAAGAGTATTATCCTTTCGATGTCTTCTCGTGATCGGATGTTCGGATCCTCTTGTTTGTTTCCATGCTGGGTGTCCGGCGGGGCCTTGTCTGCTCAATAATATCGAGTTCAACTGCGAGTCGCTGTTAGTTAACGTGTTCGTGCCGGCTGATACGCTTCTGGTTGTCAGCATGTTCAGTCCCACAAAGTCTAGATCCTGGAGTTGTTGTGAAGAGCTTACAAAATTAATTGTCTCTGACGATTT
>Ga0209645_1000403_pt1 | contig 22544 bp, 29 predicted proteins | sample ETNvirenome_6_30_FD_184070 | JGI IMG/M metagenome (GOLD analysis project Ga0209645, IMG submission 184070) | Marine viral communities from the Pacific Ocean - ETNP_6_30 (SPAdes) (version 2) | ecosystem: Environmental > Aquatic > Marine > Oceanic | place: Pacific Ocean | collected 2013-06-19
CCTTGTTTCTGTACCTTTATAGTCAACCAAAAGAGAGTGATGAACTTCTGCATCCAAGAGTTCAGCAATCTTCTCTACCAAGTTATTTACAATATTCAGTTTAGTTACGTTGTTGCCAGTCATCAATTTCTTCTTGGGTAGGAACAATGATTCGAAAAGCAAGACCTTCCTCTTCAAACTCTTCATTCATTTTTTCGTATGTCTCGGGAGTAATCTTTTCAGTCACGTTGCCTCCAGTCATCAGGTTTATCACGTTGGAACCAATCTACAATTTCATCAGCACCATCAAACCCCGTTCTATGATTGGATGGGTCGGGGTCTCCTAGTCCCATCCTATTCATAAAATCATCTATACTACCTTCTTGAATTCCTTTGGATTGGCGTCTTGCTTTGTTTAACCAATCTCTAGCAAGCGTATGAGACTTTGCTAGTTTTTCTGCCCAGATCATGTCCTCTAGGGGGACTTCTTCGTTGTTAGCGATGCACCTACAGATAGACTCTAACCTGAGTCGGTACGCGGTCGAAAGCATAAATCTACACCAGATACAGTGTTATTTAGATTCTAACATAGATGTCAACTCTTCTGTCTTATTCCAGTCAGCATATGCTGAATCAGATCGTTCCAGGAGAATATCAAAGATATCATTCTTAATTACTTCATTGGAAACGTAATCGTCTAAGTACATGTCCAATGCTTCTTTGAGATATCTTTTTCTATGCCACTCTGGAGAGTATGGTTTGTAATCCATAATGTAAGATTGGGGTGAAATTATTTAGGACTCATCCAACATCTTTGAAAAATCATTGACTTTTTCAAACTTGAGAGTCCGTAAAAACTTATCTACTAGTATATCACCTTTGTGTGAAATGACAAACACATTGGTGCCATTTCCAAGACTTCTTAATATTTGAAGAAGTTCACCTGTACCAGATGCATCAAGAGAACTATCAAACACTTCGTCCAGAATCAACAGATTAGTAGCAACGCTGTTCTTCATTCTAGCAACTTCACGCCAGGTAAACAACAGTGCCAAATCAATCTTCTGTTTCTCACCTTCAGAGAAAGATGCATAAGAGAACTCATCACGGAAACGACTCTTGATAACTTCGTTGAACTCTTCGTCCAGAGTGAAGTTCACAAAGAAGTCCATCGACTGTAGATACTTATTGATCAGTTGATTAAAAATAGGTACATACTTTTTGATAATCTGACTCTTAATACCAGAGTCTTTTAGCAGAGAAGATACAACCTGAAACTCATCCAGTTGCTGACTAACAGCAGCACAATCACTTTCGGTGTCATTGTATTCTTTTTGAAAACCAAACAATATTTCTTCTTGTTGATCAATATTAGGAGTGCTCTGCTGAAGTTCAGTAATCTCCTTTGCAATCTGCAGATTCTCCATTTCAACGCGAACAATCTCTCGTTCAACTGCAGTAGTGTCACTACGAAGTTCATACAGTTTTGCAGAAGTATCTTCCATCTTAGTAACAACTTCTACTGCTTCATCAATATCTTTTGTAAACGCTTCAATCTCTTTAGCAAGAAGTTTGCCTGACTTAGACATTGTGCTCACTTTTTCTTGCTTGAACAGACCGCCAATATCTTGACTACAAGTAGGACATGTATCATGGTCTTTGAAAAACTTTAGATCCTTTGCAATCAGTTTCAATTCAGACTTTTTATCTGATTGACTCTGACGTAGTTTACGAACAAACTTTCTCTGAGGTTCGATATCACCCATTTGTTCTTCTAGACAAAGAGTTTCTTCTTTCTTCAGTTTGTGTTTTTCTTGCAGACCCTTGATACGCTCACTATTCTTGTTATATTTTTCTTGCTTCTCTTCCTGACGATTTTGGTTTACTTCTGTCAAGGAGTTAATTAGTTTCTGTTGACCATCAACCTTCTCTTTTGAGAGACGAAGCATATGCCCACAATCAGTGCTTTGACTTTGTGCTGAACGAATACGATCTTTCAGCAAAGAATTCATGTTTGAGAAGATTTGGATGTCAAGTAGATCTTCAATAACTTCTCGTCTGTGAGAGGCAGCGAGTTGCATGAAGGGGACAAAAGTTGACGATCCAAGTATAACGACTTGAGTGAATGACTTGAAATTAAGTTTGAGGACTGACTGCTCCAAGTATTTTTGGGTGTCTTTGGTCGCAGCATCCTGATCAACCAGTTTGTTATTTTTGTAAAGTTCAAAGACATTGGGTTTGATACCTCGGAATACACGATACTCATCCTTACCGATAGAGAATGTAACCTCTACCTTACAACTCTTTTCATTGATAGAGTTTACCAACTGAGGTTTATTAATCTTTCTAAATGCTTTTCCAAACAAAGCAAAACACAGGGCGTCCAACATAGTGGACTTCCCTGCGCCATTGTTTCCAATGATTAATGTTGATGGTGACTCACAAAAATCTATCTCAGTCCACTGGTCACCTGTAGAGAGAAAGTTTTTCCAGCGAATAGTTTCAAAAGTAATCATTACGGGGGGATAACAAGATCGTCTTTTTTGATAACGGAATAAGAGTATCCGTAAGTATTGCAGTTGATAGCAATTACATCTTTATCAACTTCAGTAACTTCTAAATGGTCTTCATAATCTTCAGCATTTAATAATAACACATATCTCTCAGCATCATCTCGATCTTCAAATACAGTAACTGTTTTAGTATAATCTTTGCTGTTTACAGCATAGATACCACCTGATTTTGTATCTGTTAAAACGAACATTAGATTTCTGCGGCTTCCATGTACAACGATCTCATAACATTTTTAATGTTAGACTTGTTCACCTTAAGATCTATTTCATCTATGTAGTTATCAAGAAGAGTCATCGTATCTTCGGTTTCCAGTACTCCAGAACCATTTTCAACTTCAACGCTTAGATCTTCAATAATTTTTAGATCACCAAGACCCATGTCTTGAAGTTGACTTACAGCATAATCAAACTTTGAGTAGTCACCTTTGTCCTCTACAATCAATTTAACGAATGCTCCTTTGAGTTCGCTTTCATCTGGTAGAACAACTCCACCATTATAATAGAGCTTATGAAAGATGTCAAAAGGATTCCTATAAAAAGTTGTCCTGAGAGTTTCAGTATCAAGCACATGAAATCCTCTTTTACATCCGTAGTCATTCCAATACAGTTGATATGGGTTTCCAAGATATGTAATATTTTTCTTAGAAGATTTCATGTGATAATGACCACTAAAAACTTTTTTAAATTTAGCAAAGTGTTTAGCGTCCATGCCATTTAACATCACATGACCAGGGTGTGCTTCAAAACCGTTAAGCTCAAGATGGCCCATGCAGATAGGAGCATTACTTTCGGTAACAGATCGTAGGGATTCGTCTCGGTTCTCGTCACATATCCAAGGCAGAAGAAGTATAGGAAGACTATCAAAGTCAACGGTAGTAGGTCGATCGTAGACAGTGATGTTGCTATATCCCAAGAGGAGTTCTGCTGGGGCATTAATTCGTAGAGTGTTTTTGTAGTAGATGTCATGGTTACCTACAAGCATGTGCATACGAATATTCCTCTCTGCAAGAGGATCAAACCACATATCCTTCGCTGCTTCCAGCGACATAAAGTTGATAGAACGACGTTTATCAAACGTGTCCCCCAGACAAATGACCGTATCAATTTTGTGTGCATCTATAAAAGGAAGCACAACTTCTCCATAAAATCTTCGGTAGTGATCAATAAAATTTTGATTGTCATTGCGGACACCAAAGTGCTGATCAGTTATCAATAAGATTTTCATTCTCTAAAAGTGGGGTAGTTGTATGCGGGATGATTTACATAACTAACAAAAAAAGGTAGTGTTAGTCTAGTTTTTCCAATAGATCCATAAGTATGAACACCGTGAAATTGATTTCCATTGAACATGAATAATCTATTATACACATTCTTTACACGTAATGTCTCTTCAAAATGAGTAGGATTGGAGTAAAACAACTTATGATACTCCTCATCAGAAACATCCTTTCTAGTATACCATCGTCGTTTACAAGAATCTTCCGCTAGTCCATATGGAAATGTAAGTTGTTTATTTTTATACAATGATGTACCAGTATCTTCTTCTGGATCTTTAGAGAGATATACAATTCCACCGATAACTCTACTAATATCTTTGTGAATCCAACCACGATTTTTTACATGATACTTATCTTCATGCATTCCCTCAATTTTTTGAAAGACTGTTTTAGAAAAAGTTTCATATTGATTATCAGGATAGAAAAGTCTGAGAACTCTAGCAATAAACTGATCTTTAAACTCTTTTAAACCTGCAATTTCTCCAAGATCTTTAGTTCTAACTCCTGGCCAAGCACCATCACCTGGTTCATATTCTAATGAATTTGCAAGGTCAACTACAAGATCTGGATTTTCAAAAAAGTCATCATAGATAAGAGCGGGAAACATAATTACCGTTTGGAATTCATTTCAACACGAGATTTGATCTGATTATATCCCGAATCGGTGTCACCGTCAACAGTGAAAACATGATCGTAACCAGACTTCTCAAGGATCTTGTCCTTAATGTCCAACTGCCTTTTCTCTTTAGCAATCCTTCTCAAGAATGCATAGTAAACAATCTGTGTAAAATATGCAAAGGGGTTCTTTGATTTTGCTGGATTAAAGTTGTCAATATACTGAATACAGTTCTCGATACCATCACAAACCATATCATCCTTATACATGTAATTAATAAAGTTTGGTCTATATGATAGATGCGTTGCGATCTTCAAAAAACAACTACCAATATAATTTCCTACTCTAGGTTTATTAGGACTCTTCCATCCTTTTAAAGTAGCAAACTGTTCCTCGTCATCCATCTCAGCGAGACCTGGAATCTCCTTTACAGCAGCATTGTACACACGCTCTTTGTACTTGATAATGGCAGCAAGAAACTCTTGATTATCAACATAATGTTGTTTTTGTTTTTTTACGGTCTTCATATAGTTTTTTGCTTTATGTACATTATAACACACTTGACAACATTGTCAATTCTCTGTAGAATAACCATGTAAGGGTTCAAGAGAAGTTCTAGCTTTTATAGATTTTTTCAAATAACTTTCTAGCTTCTTCAGTCTTTCCTAGATAACCCATCTCGGGTTGGAGATCTAATTTTGAACTATCCTTTTTTTCATCATCATCTCCCATAACGAATGCTTCATACATAAATGAAACTTCTTTACTCATCGATGTAACTGTTAGGATATCCTTCTCACGTAATATAAAAAAGTCTTCATCAGAAAATTGCATCCACTTTGCAAATCCTACACCCCTAACGGTGCGACCATCATCAGTTTCTTTAGTGATAATTTGTGTGCATACAGGACTCTGGATAAAGACAAGAGTCTCTCCACTATCTTCTGTAAGAACTGCTTTACCTAATACTTCTTCTCCGTTGAGTAGTTTGAATACTCCGTAGAATTCTTCGTCGTGTCTTGCGTAATTAATCATAAGCTTTTACTTTGACATCTATGATTTCATAATTAAATTTTTCTTCGTTATATACCTTGACTCTTTCCATCAAGTGATTGAGAGTGTAGTTGTTACCTCTATCAGTAGAGATATCATCTGCAATATCATATAATGTTGCTTGTGATTTATTTTCTCCTTTCCTCAGAACACGACCTATAGATTGAAGGTTCCTCACTCTGGACTTAGAAGGACTGGCGAAAATAACGTTATGTAATCTTTTGATGTTGATGCCTGTAGAAAAAGTCCCATAAGAAGCAACGATGATTGCATTATCAGATTGTTCGGTAAGCAATCTAATGTCTTCGCGGTCATCAACATCGACCCCACCATGTACAAAATGCACGGGTCTATCGGTGTGACTATTTATCATCTCGTAAAGAGGCACTCCGTGACGCTCTACATAGTTGAAGAGAATTAGTGTGTTGCCTTTGAGATCACATGCAAGATTGCGGATAAATTTATTTCTGCCTTCATGCTCTACAAGATAACTAATTTCATCTTGGTATCCTTCAAAGAGTTTTTCTTCGTGCTTCATCAGCACAATCTTAACTTTGAGTTTGGCAACATGACCTGCTTGCATTAGTTGTGCAGTTCTTGTAACTTGGGAGCATCTGCCAAATACACCTTCTAGAACTAACTGGTTGACATTCGCACCATCTAGTGTCCCAGTAAATCCAACACGATACTTACACCCATGAAGCTTGCCCATCAAAGAAGTAAGAGATTTAGCTTTGAACTGGTGCGCCTCGTCACCGATCACAACGTCAAACCTGTCAAACCACTTTCTCGGTTCTTTGTAGATAGACTGCCAAGTGGTGATTACTACACTATGATCCGTGTATTTTTCTTGCCCCGCATATATTTTGTGGCAATCTTTGGTCGCCATCCATCCATATTCCTCAAAGTCTTTGTACATCTGCTCTACAAGAGAAGTAGTCGGGACTATGATTAAAACATTCCTGTTTACATTTGTATGAAAACGAACCAATGAATAGATCATTAAAGATTTTCCTGAGGCTGTTGGGCTCAGCAATAATCGCCTATTATGTTTCAACGCTTCATATATTGCCTTATATTGATAATCTCGAACCTGAAGAGACGGGGGTAGGCACAGTGATTTTACGAACCCTACAACCGACTTGGGAGTGATCATCTCATTCACTTCTAGAGGATGTCCGAAATACTTACAGTCTTCCATGCGATACTTATATCCCTTTTCATCCGCCCAGTCCAAGAGATAATCAATGAGACCGACATAAATTTCTCCCGTTGCTGGGGAATATAGGCGGATCTTTCCATCCCATCCCCTCCAACGTTTTTGTTTCTGCATAAACTTTGCAGACTCTACCTCAAAAGTAAAGAAGTCTGCTAACTCATAATTGATGTGAGGTTCTGCCTCAACTTTAAGATACACTTCATTCTTCTTACGAATAAGGAGGTCCATAAAACCATGCTACAATTGATTTACGAAATCCAGAGGTAATGGGTCGAACTCTGTGCCATTGATCCCCTTGGAAAAAAATAGCAGACCAAGGTTTTAACTTAAAAGTTTTATACCTTGGGTCTGCATCTGGTCTATATATCTCCAAATCAAACTCCCCTCCTTCGTAGTCATCATTCAAGAAGAGAGTCATACTAATCTTTCTCACCATTCCCCTGACAGGTTTTGGATGTTGATCCACATGCCAGTCGTAAAAGTCTCCCTCACCATAGATACCAAATTGTACTGGTTCTATACCATCAATCTTTAAGTTCCAGTGCGCTGATCTATTGACTTGTTTACACATACGCAAAAACATGGATAAGAGATTTGGATCTCTCACCCATGCAACTTCTGAACTTCTGGTTGATCTTTGACTACTATGTAATTCGCCTTTAGAAAATTCTAGGTTTTGTGATATTGCTTTTCTTACTACGTTAACCGATTGACGATTAAATGATACTTCCTTGAAGTAAAGTCCATAATTCATTAGAACCCCGCATTAAACCTCTTCCACTCAATAGCGTTCTTGATATGATAGGTGCGATTATTAATCATACGCAACACACCGTCAAGAAAGAAGAGCACCTGGTCTATGTAGTCAATCTTGAACTGAAGTTTTCCAATATCTTCGTCCGCTTCAATAAACATCGAGATCTCTTCTTTAGTGGTAAGTTTGAGATCAAATGGCATCTCTTTGTAGACAGAGGATGGTGCCTTTCCTTTGTAATATAACCACTTTTCTTTGATGAGACGCTTCATCTCTATCTCACGTTCCTTCTTCATGAGAGAGTAAGTATTATGAAACTCCATGTATTTCATATGGAGTTGAGGAATCGCTAGAGAATCATTATCATGAAGATCATCATCCAATTTGGAATCACCCTTCCACATCTCTTGCAGTTTTTCTAAGTTCATAACGAATTCATTTCTGATACAGGGAATGTAGTTTTTTCTCCTACTATTCTAACGTCTCTAATGAAAGAAATCAAGATCAATCTTTCTTCATGACAAACACCTTGTTGAGTTGTGTGATATGAGTTTCCATCAAAACACATAACCCTATTGTATTTTCCTTGAACACTAATAGACTCATCATATTGAGAATTTACTTCTTCTTTAATTTTTTTTATTCTTTCTCTTTCGGGATGATCTATAGATTCATAGGTTGCAAAATACTTATGTTTTACATCACCTGCAAATATAGGTAATTTAAATTCATCTTTCCTTGTAAAAATTGAAGTTCCTACGTTACAATGATTTAAGTATATAATTGCAGTAAGCATATAATTAGCATCTTGATGCACCCATCCATCAAGAATATTTTCATCAGGAAAAGTTGATTGAAAATGCGTGCTTGCATTATAAGAAAAATCTTTTCCTGGATAGAATAATTTAAGTATTTTTGTATTTACATAATTATAAAAATCCATATTCACTTGAGATAAACATGGACTTCGAGTTCCTGGTCTATATGATGTCCTCTCCATTGGACATTGTTTTGCAATAGATACCACTTGATCAGGATTTTGAAAAAATCCATCAACACATAATGTAGGAAATAGCATAATCAATCTCTAAAGGTATACTTTAATTTCATTGCTTGAAGGAACCATGCATCAGTCAAACACTTAGGTCCCTCCATAATAATCTTAGCTTGTTTGTATTTCACGCTAGGATCGGCAAGTGCCCTGCGCTTCCATTCAGGTAAATGATCGTCGTTCATCTTCGTGTTTGTGAGTTCGTGTTTCTTACTTCGTAGAGTGTGTATCTGAATGTCGCTGTAGCAGTGAAGTAATCGTTATCACCACCAGTAACATCAAAAGATAAAGTTGATAAATTCACAGGGAACATGTCTTTAAATACTACATCAAAATTTGCGATGTTATTATTGTTTAATACCTGTAGTGTTGCATCTGAAAATCTAGCGTCTTGAGTGAAAGAGTCTTGATTGGCATCATTCCAGAGTTTTCTCTCTGCCAACTCTTGAGGAGTTCCCAACGCACGCATCCAGTTATGTAACTGCATGTAGTTTTCTAGATCTTCATCAACAATAAACTCGATAGTGAAATCACTATAGCGCATATTCCCTTCCACTGGGATAGGAACTAAACCTCTGGTTGGAATATCAACCTGTCCCAATTCAACGGTAGGAATCTCTGCTTTTTGGCACAAGAAAGATACCTTCTTTGCCTTATCCAAAATGAATAAAAATCCAATAGGAGACAGAAAATTTCTATTTGTTAATTGGTCTTGATACCAGTTTGCCATCAGTGTCTTCTTGTTCCACTAATATTTAGGCATAAAAAAGAGGGGTCGTGAGACCCCTTGAGCACTTCCTTCACACGGTAGTTTTATTTATAGGATTTAGATCATAGGAGTATCCTCTTACAAACGGATTTACAAACATGCTGTCCTAGAGCATCACATTCAATTAAGCACTCGTAGTAGTCGTTGATTTTTTGGTTCTCGACTTCAAAATTGTCTACGGTGTGTTCAAAGTGACGCCATTCGTCTAATTGGTTTCTGGAAGATAGATTGTGCATGATCACCTCCATGACTGGGAACAATAATATAGGAAAGGGCAGGGATCATTTTTCCACCTCGCTTAATTCTATTACTACTTATATGCAATGTGTGCGTTTTCTGACTATTTGAATTAACTCTTATTTTTTGTATAGAAGACTACACGAAGTATTGTAAACATAAAAAAAGAGACCCCGTAGGGTCTCTGTGAAGTATGTGAACCAATATCACATGAGGTTTGCGACCTGTACACGTCTGTAGTAGCGGTTGCTGTTTGCAGTCAGAGCGCCAGAACCTTGAGTCAGACCTTGGGAGAAGGGGTTCGAGACCATGCCGTAGCGAGTCTTGAAGCCGATCTTGGGCTGGAAGGTGTTGGGGTTGATTGCACGAACCTGCTGGAGAGGTACATAAGGGCAATAGAACAGACCAGCGTCATAAGGAGAAGTACCCTTATAACCTGCAACGTAGAAGTGCTTATCAGCAACGTTTGCAGAGTAAGGATCAACATAGACCTTGATCTTGCCGTTGAGAGTACCAACCAGAGTGCTGGAGGTATCGTCAACACCTGTCAGAGCGTTGTTGCCAGACAGAGCAGGGGTGTAGTCAAGAACACCAGCCATGCCCAGAGCAGAAGCAACGTCAGCAGAGCAGATCAGGATGTTGCCCTTGCCGCGACGAGTTTGCTGACCGATAGCGTTAGCATCGCGCTCAATCTGGAACAGGAGACCCTTGAACTTCTCAACAGACCAGCGACCGTTGGAGTCAACATCGAGGTCAAAGATACCAGCGTTAGCGGTATTGTTCTGAGCACCAGCAACAGCGTTGGTGTAGATAGTACGAACAACTTCTCTGTTGATTTCAGCGAGGATCTCAGTAGAGAGGATGTTGCTCAGTTCCTGCTCAGCGTCCAGACCATGGATCGCCTTGAGGTCCTGTGCCAGCTCTAAGCTGTATTCTGCTTTCAGGGCGCGAGCACGAGCGGTTACAGTAACCTTCTCAATGCTGAATCCCATCTCGCGGAACTCGCTACCAGAAGTAGCATCATCCAGACCTTCAACGGTTGCAGTGGTCATGCCAGTTGCATCGTCTGCCTGCTCATAGGTTCCAGCGGGGGAATCGTTGAGGAGTGCAGGGTTGGTGCCCTGAGCATCGTTGTTAGCGTTAGTAGCGCCAGGATCGTAGTCGGTGCCGCCACCGCCAGAGAAACCAGCGTTAGGCTCGTTGAAGAATGCTTCGTCGTAACCAGACTGAGCAGGACGACGCTCCGAACCGTAGTTGGTACGCATCGCGAAGATCAGACCAGTAGGACCAGTCATGGGTTGAACGCCAGCAATATCATAGGCGATCAGTTGAGGCATAGAGCGTCTGATCAGAGAGATCAGAACGGGGTCGAAACCAGCAGTAGCGCCAGTAGCGGTATCGCCACCAGTGTAACCTGTGGTTTGGAGAGTTTCGTTAAGAATCTGGGACTCTTCAACTTGTGCTCTTTCTTGGTTTTCAAGGAGTTGTGCGACGACGCCACGCTTGTGGGAATCAGTGATCTCGGGGAGAGCATCGTGATTCAGAACGGGTGCCCACTTCTCCTGGAGGTTTTTGATAGACATTTGTATCTCCGAAAGTAAGTAGTTAATTAATAATTATTTGGACCAGCGAGCGATTGCATCAACGTACTTCGACATTGATCCGCTTACTGTGCTTTCGACAAGGGGTTCCGATGCTTCTTCGGTGGGTTCGCTTACAGACTCTGCAAGTTCAGCCTTTCTAGTGAAGTAGGATTCCTTGATCGTATTGACCTTATTTCTAAAGTCCTCTTCAGTTTCAAACTCAACACCCTCTGCGAGAGAAGCGAGCTTCTCTTTCTGTGTCTCTGCGAGACCAACAGCGCATTCGTTCACAATCTCCATTTTGACAAACTCGCCAATACGCTTATTCAAAGCGACATTAGCATCGATTTGCTCGTTGAGTTTAGCTTCCATATCATCAATCTCTTCAACCATGCCATCAAGCAAGTTGAACTTCTCCTCAGGCACACTAAAGTTGTGCTCTAAGAAGAGACCTTTTAGACCGTTGAAGAACGACTCTGCCATCTCAGTCTTAATACCGTGCTCGATTTGCAGTGCATTTTCCTTCATCCACTGTTCGGCGGCATAAGAGAGATAGTCGTCTACCTTCTCGGCCAAATCTGTTTGAATCTTTTCAACTTCTTCAGTTAAGGCAGATTCATATGCCTCTTGCAACGCTGCTGCTTCTTTGTTAACACGACTGGTTACAGCCGCTTCAAAGATTGTTGCTGCCTTCAGGCGGAACTCTTCTGAGAGTTCTTCACCAGCGACAAGAGCGTCAACATCCTCAGTAAAGTCGAGGTCGGTTTCAGAGATTGTCTCTTCTTCACTTTCCGTTTCCTCCATCTTTGCGGATGCGTCACTGGGTTTAGTGCTAGGGACAGGTGCCTTACCTACTGATCTTGCAGCAGATGCGCCTGCATTCTTGGTGCCCTTTGCACCTTCCATGGAATCCGAGGTGACATCAACTACCTTTGCTGCACCGCCCTTAGAAGTATCGATCTTCTCGCCAGGCTTAGCATCTTTGGTAACTACGTTGGAACCTTCGGCCACTTGCTCCATGTTATCTAACTCTTTATCGAGGGTCTCAGCCATTTGTTTGAACTCCGTTATGCTTTAGCGTTGTCTGTATTTATTTATAAATCACAAACTCTTTAAAAATGCTGCAAACGCGGAGATTTTACGCTCCTGCAGATTAATAAGAGTTGCTTCATCGATTTCTGTTTTGATTTGAGCAATAGCAGACTCCTTAAGAATGCCATTATCCCAAACCCATTCTTTACCTTCCATGATTCCATCAACAAAAGCATCAGGAGCAGAAGGATCTGCTACAATATCAGCAGCAGTTGCAAGCATGAAATCATCACAAACAACATTGCAGTTAGATTCCTTCTTGATAGATCCCATACCTCTGGAAGAAACACCAAGTTTTACTCCTTCGTCAAGAAGGTTCTTAGCGATCTTACCCATAGGGGTGTCGAGGATTTTCGCTTTACCAATGAAGTTGTTTCCTTCTTCTTTGAGCGACATAATTTTATGAGAGACTCTATCTAAGTTGATAGAAGGTCCATCAGGATGACCGAGTTCACCCAGAGCACGACCAGACTTGATATATGCCTCATCGTATTTAGCAACTTCCCGCGCTAAAACTTTTTTAGGATACATGCGACCATTACGGTTCTGCAGTTCTGATTGTAAAAAGATACCTTCAATAAAGTAATTCTTTTTGCCGTCCTCAGTTGCTTCGCAAAGGAAGTCTACTTGAGTGATTTCTTCAGCTATCAGTTTCATCGGTTTCCTCTTCGGTTTCAGGTTCCTCAGGTTGTTCTTCAGCAGGTGCCTCGGCAGCGGGGGGATCTTCAGGTTTCCGACCATCAACCTCAACGGTCTCAGGTTCGGCATCATCAGTAGCAAGATCTGCAGCAATTTCATCCGCAGCATCTTGTGCAGTATCATCTAACTCAAAACCCATTTGCTTTGCAAAATTAATTTTTTGCTGCTGAATGGCATCATATGTTGCAGCACCTAAAGCATCGTTCATAGAATCGATTGCTGCTGCTTTATCATCACTAAAGATCTGTTGAACGATCTGTTTTGCAATATCACTAGGCATAATATGTTCCCACTGTAGTATTATTTAGTAATTTAAAATTCCCCTCTGCGGGCATCTGCAGGATCAACTGCGGATTCGTTAGGTGCTACCTCTGCTGCAGGGGCACCTCCACCTTCACCGCCAGCAGCCATAGCGGGATCCATTTCCGCTGCAGGATCAGCAATAACACCTGATTCCATCTCATCAGCGATTTGGTCATCAATCTCCTTAATCTCTTGTTCAGTTTGTTTGAGAACTTGGCGGCGCATATAATCAACAGAGAAATACTTGCCAACGTAGGGATCCATAACGTTGACTTGATTCATACGCTCATTACGGATCTCAATCTCTTTCAGTTCAGTGAAATAGTTATCGGCAACATAATCAAATTGAACGTGACTCTTCATATCTTCCCATTCTTCAAGAGTTACAATACCCTTGAGAACCAGTTGACTCTTCAGAAGATCCATAAAAAGTTCAGAGAAACGTTTGCGAAGACGTGCAATGAACTTCTGAAACTTAACCTCATCACGAGTGATCTCAGCAGCACGACCAATATTAAAAGTCGTCTCTGTTTCTAAGCGTGAACCAGGTACATTCAGTGCTTTGTAGAGTTTCTTTTGGAAGTATTTGACATCCTCAAGTTCTCCAAGATTCTGTCCACCTGGGAGCGTAGAGATTTCAGTTCCTCTACCGCCTTCCCTTCTGGGGAGCCAGAAGTCTTCAAGCATCGACATGAATTTTTTGTCGTCTTTAATTTCGCCTGTGTTTGCATCGTATACAAGTTTATTTCTGTAGCGTCCCATAACTTCACGGAGATATTGTTCCGCTTTATTCTTGGGAAGATTACCAACGTCAATGTAAAAGATACGACGCTCAGGTGCTCTACTCAAACGGTAGATAACCAGAGAGTCTTCAATCATTCTCAGTTGGTTGACTGCCTTAATCGCCTTATGCAGATGACTAAGAGTCATATTCTTATTCAGGTCTTGAATACCCGAGTGACAATAGCAGACAGAATCAGTAGTAATTTTCATACCCTGATTAGTGGAATTCTTCAGACCCTTAGGGTTGTAAAGAAAATACTCTGCTGCTTTTTGTGTGAGTTGAGTATTGATATCTACACCACGCAATTGCTCGGGGCGCTTCTGCTCATACTCAGTAACCTTACGAATCTTGCGAGGATCGATGTAGCGAAGTTCTGCAAGACCACCACCAGGATTTTGGGGGTCAATTACTTTATGATAGAAAAGTCTTCCGTCAACATACCAACGACGGAAAATTTCATATGCACGATTTTCAAAATCAAGAAGACGAAGAACTTCATCAAATTCTTCTCTCATTAATTTTTTAATTTTATCCGATACCTTCAGGTTGGAAAGTTCCAACTCAACTGGTACATCATCAAAATTACCACAAATTGTTTCGTTGACAATATCGTCAACTGCACTATCACACTCAGGATTCAGAACCATCTCCCTATATCGGGTGATTAGTTCGTAGTCATTACGGATTGTTCCGTCAAAATCAACAGAGTATCCATAATACCCGCCACCCACTACAGGTTGCGAACCATCCATGTTATCTTTTTGAACAAAAGAAGGCCCCTTGGGGACCTTCTTCGCTCTTTCAAGTGAATATCCGAAGAGCTGAGACATTATATTTCTACTAGGTTATTGGTCCTGATCTATTTATCAGTCATTCGAAGTAGGTGTCAGAGGAGTCCAGTATTGTGTCTGGAGTTCAACTGTGAATTCTTCAATAGCATCATTGTTGCCGTAATCAAGATCAATAGCAGCGATGTTGCTAGGGAACACGTTGTAGAACTTGTAGGACTTAAGGACCTTAGGCTTCTCACCATCTTTGATATCGCGTGCCAACTGGTGAACACTCATGTCTGCAAAGTAACCAGAACTATCATCAGCGTCACCGAGACCAGCAGCAGATGTAAAGTTCTCATTGTATGCCTGAATGCTGGATGCCCAGAGTTCAAATGCATTACGCAGTGCGAAGTTGCTATCATTTTGAATAGTGATAGTCCAGGGTTCAAAGGTTCTGTCACCTGCAATCTTGAGAACACGACCTCTGAAAGGAACTTCAATCACTCCAATCTGAGAGGAAGGAAGATTTGCTGCACGAACAGTAAACTTACCAAGGTTTACAAGACTTGCATTGTTGATAATTCCAGAGGGGAATGCCAGATCAACTTGAAATAGATTAGGACGCGCAAAGTCTGATGCGACATTTGCCTTAAAATCGTCAATAGTTCCTCTTTTTGCCATTGTTTTTAGATGTCTCCGTCGTTAATATTTAGTACAAACAATATTTTCACGCAAAAAAAGAGACCCCGTAGGGTCTCTTGATTATGTTTAGTCTTATCAGTTAGCGACTTCTTGGAATGCAACACCAGTTCTGGTTGCGGTGAAAGTCAGAGTGATGTAGTTGATAGTGCGTGTGGGTTTGACGAAGATCTCTGCATAGAACTCGCCACGATCAACTGCCTCAGGAGGATTGTTATCATCATCGCACTTGATCAGGAAGTCAGTGACACCACGACGACCTTGAACTTCACGCATGTAAGGTTCAACAATGTTCAGGAACAGGGAACGCTGTGCAGCGTCGTTCTGCTCAAACAGTTGAGACTTAGCAGCACCACTGATAACTCTCTCGATAGTGAGGAACAAGCGGCGAACGTTGATTCTATCAAACGCGGATGCGAAACCTTGTGCAGTCTTATCACCGAACAAGACTACGCCTTGACCAGGGAACGAAACAATAGGATTAACACGAGCACCATACAGGCGATCACGCTGAGTCTTATTGGGAGTATATGCAAGTTTGATTGCATTTCTTACGATACCACGTTGGAAACCTGCGGGCGAGAACCAAGGTTCTGCAACCTCAGTGGTTTGCAGGCAAAGACCAGCAACGTCACCGTTACAAGGGATATAACGATAGACATCGTTGTACTTATCATAGATGTACTTGTATCCAGAGTCAAATACAACGTAAGAAGAGGAAGGCAGGGTATCAAAGAAACTAATGATGTTATTAGTAATTGTATTTGCGTTGCTCAAACCAATAACGTTACCGCGACGAGGCGATACGAACAACATGCAGTCACGACGCTCTTCAACAATATTGACCAAAGAGGTGATCTTTGCAAGTGCTTCAGCATCCGTAGAACCAGAAGGACCAGTCAGGATGAAGTCAATAGTCTGAGACTCAGGATCTTCCAGAAGTTCGTATGCGGTTGCAACATCAGTATTACTTACAGTGTATACACCGCCAGAAGCAGCATAGTCAGCACCAGAAGCAAGACGATAGTAGAAGGTTGCGTTGTTCTTAGAACCAAGAGTTGTGCGACCTGCGGGATAGTCAGTAGAACCAGCAGCAGAACGAAGCAGATTGAACTGGCGAGCAGAACTCAGACCCCAGTTACCATCAGCAGCAGTTGCGGTAGCATTGAAAACTGAAGTTTCGTGCTCACCCCAATAGATGTACTCGGAACGTGCCTTTACAACATTAACGTAGTAGTTGGTTTCTCCAACAGAAGTCTTAGCGTCAGATCCTTTGGAAACACCAATGAAACGCTCAAGCAGAGCACCAGTTGTACCAGTGATCTTACCATCGATGTCAATAACAACGATGTGCATTTCGTCGCGATGACCACCTGCTTCACTAGCAAACTTGGATGTTTCGGGACGAGGAGCAACGTTTACCCACTTAACACCAGGCAGATATTCACGCTCATCATACTCGTCACGAACAGAAGTGATCGCAACAGAAGTTGAGTTTGTATCAGCAACAGCGTCAGCAGCAGCGAAAGCGATGCTATCTTTGTTCAGAGCAACATAGAGACGACGCTCGATGGTTGCGTTAATATCGCAAGTATTTGTACCCTGAGTGATTGTTTGACCATCAGCAATGATACCAGTAACACCACCAGAAGGAAGACCGATTTCCAGTTTCTTATTAGCGGGATCCCATGAAAGAACAGTAACCGCTTCGTTAGATCCACCAATACTAATGGTAGTAGAAACGCCTGGGACAAAATCACCAACAATGGTATCTACAGTAAGAACGATGCTATACTTATAGACTTTACCAGCAGCACCCGATGCAGCAGTAACTGCTTCGTCAGCAACAAACTCGTGCTCGTTACCTGAACTAGGAGCGGGAAGAACTGCAATTTGATCAGCACCAGCATCAGTCATGAAGATACCGATGGAGTTGCCTTTAGAACCAGGAGTCTTAGAAGCCCAAGTCCAGTTGTTATTAGCGTTCTCGTAATTTGTTTCGTAATCTTGGAAGTTCTTGATCAGAGGAGCAGTGCCAGTATCAACAGCATTCTTCAGGTTTGTGCTAGTAACACGGACTGTCTTAAGTACACCACCGTAAGAGAGGAACTGAGCGGCAGTATACCAATACTCATAGTTATTATCGTTTGGTTTGCCAAAAACGTCTGCGAGCTGTCTCTCGTTGGCAATATCTATAATTTCTTCAACTGGACCTTGCTCAAAAGGTGCCGCAATAACGCCAACATTTGCGGTTGATAAAGTAGTGATCGTCGTCAGGTCTCTCTCCTGAATGACTACACCTGGCGAGGATTGATTTGCTGCCATTGTTTAAGTCTCCTAGATTGATGTCAACATCGGTTGTCTAAGATTATTTATATTTTTGAATCTTTACCTAAACTCCCACATATAGGACTTATCTCCGTATTCCGCGACCTGCCACACGTCACCCTGAGCGTCTGCAAAATACTCATCTTCCAGTCCATCACTAATAAAACCAAAGGGTGCCATATCTTGCTCGATATTTTCTCTTTGATCATCATAGATGCGCTGCCTGACATCATTATCGTGCATTTGCTTAAAGTATTCTTGCATTGCCATCCAACCAAAGATAACAAGACACATAGCAAGGTCATCATTACATCCGTCTTCTGCGGCAAATGATTGACCCTTGACAATAAAGGTAGTTAGTTCTGCAATAGTATCATAGTCAGGGATAATTAATTTATCTTCTTCAATGAGTGCCTTCAGGTTAGAGCAACCAACTTGCTTGACAGCAGTAGACATCTTGACACCTAACTGAGTCTTCTTACCAGAGAATCCCTGACCCAACTGTTGTCCTGCACGCCCGCGCATTGCTGCCATCAATAGGTTTTCATATTCTAAATCAAACTGAATAATGTCTGCAACCTGTCCACCAATATCATTTACTTCACATAAGATGTAAGCATTATTATAATTCTTTGCAACGTCAACAATGATATTGGGGAAAATGATAGGTTTGATCTCATTGTTCCTATAGCGAGCAACAACCTCATAGGGAACAGTTGTTGTATCCACAACCACAAACGCAGAATAGTCATTTGAAGTTCCTCGCGCAACGTCAACAGTAATGATATAATTATGCCCTTCTTCAGCACGCTTATAAACTGCCAATCCTTTTGATTCTTTAATCGGGTCATGATATGGCATGACTCTCAACTTACTGGGAGAAATAAGAGTATCGACAGAACCAAGGAACTCACACTCAAACTCAACCTTGAACTGTTGTTCTGACGTGTTTTTGATAGTCTGTTCTTTCCATGCAGCATCTCTACCAGGAACTGCAGACCAATGAACTTCGGTTGGGATATATTCATTCTTACCCTTCTCCGCATCATGCCACAACTTGTAGAACATGTTCATGCCGTGAGGCGTGGAGATGATGATTACCTTGGTAGATTTACCAGACGAGATAGTAGGATAAACAGAACTAAAGAACTGGTCAGCGATATGATTCGGAACGAACGCGAATTCGTCCAGAAAAATAACATTAAAAGACATACCCCTGACGGCACTAGAGCTAGTAGATGCAGCCATGATTTTGCTTCCATTCTCCAGTTCCAGACTACCTCTGTTCCACTGGAGGATACCTTGCTGGAGCCACTTGGGGAGGTTTTCATATGACAGTTGTAATCTCTGCAGCATTTCACGGGAGGTTGCTGCTTTGTTTGCTAGAATTGCGACATTGACATTCGCATTAAAAAGAACATACCAGAGAAGGTATGAAGTAACGATAGTGGACTTACCAGACTGACGAGGTAACTTAGCAATATTAAATCTGTTGTCGTGAAACTTCCTAGTCATATCGACTTGGAAATCGTACATGTCAAAAGGAATCAGACCCTTATCCAAAGAGACAATCTTGATATATGTTTGGATAAAATATACAGGATCCTCAGAACATTTGATATACTCCTGAACTTGATCAGGAGTAAAGTTTGTAGGAACGTTTGCTTTCTTTAGATTGGGATTACCAAGATATTGTTCAGTCGTGCTCATGTGTTCTAAAGTAATTTTCAATTGCTTCAATACGCTCTTCGGCGTGTGCAATGATATCCAGTTGCTCTTGAATTGCAGCAAGAACATCGGGATGCTCACCAATACCTACAGGATGGTGTAAATAGATTTCTACATTTGCTTTTGCTTTTTTGATATCACCTTCGGCATTAGCACGAAGGGCATCTAGCATATTGTTTCTAAGATCGCAACTCATAATAGTGTTCCTTTTTCTCTACGGATTTCACGGAGTTCTTCAAAGTTTTTTTGCTTGGTGCCTCCGTCATATGCCCAGGCGTAACCTTCAGCAATCATTTGCTCATTCAAAGATTCGTCTTCATCGCCCACATAGAGCCATCCAAGAAGACGCCCGTATTTGCCGACTCCACCCACAAGCTCAGTTCTGATAGTAAGATTTTCTTCGCCAGCAAGTGCTCCCTCAAGGCGATCCTTAAGCCAGTTGGTAGCGTCAATTCCTAACTCCTTTTCCTCTAAGTCTCTTGTTCTCTTCTCTGGTGTATCAACACCAGCAATTCTAACTCTTTCCTTTTTAAATAAATCAAATCCAAGATCGATAGTTACATCAATCGTGTCCCCGTCCAGGACTCTGTTGATCTCCGTCACTCGGAAGTTGTAACAACTCTTCCTGCTTGGCGGTGTCATTGCTCCCATGGGATTCGCGCTCATCAATACCTAGTATATAGACGATAACGTAAAAAACTCCTGCAAGTAGTATTACCAGAGAGATAACAATACTCCAAGTAACATCATTAATATCTTCAAGGGGGCGGAGGAGGAGGTTCATTCCAATCCGATTTCAACTTATTATATCTAGGATTGATCTTTGCCTCATGATGGCACATTATACTGAACTCATCACAGCATTTGCACCAGGCTCTTCTAGCATCTGGCGCACCTAATGCTTTTTTCGCCACAAGTGTAACCACTCCCTCCAAAGGCTTGCACATTCATCACTCTTCTTTTGAAGGTGGGTTTCTCGGTACATTAAAGGGCTCCCAGTGCTCCCATCCATATTTATGTACGAGATGCATACCAATGATGGGAACAAATACTAAGAAAAACCCCATGACACCTAGTGCCCATGGGGTTTGCATTACTGATCTAACAAACAGTTGAACATGTGTCATGCTGGATAATCCCAATCGATTCCTAATTGATGCAGTTTATGTGTTGGTCCCCAACCACCAGTATAGATGTAAGGCACAGTACGAATCTGACATTGATCGCCAGTACAGAGAAGATCATCAACAATACGCCATGATTCCATTACTTCATCAGCATGAACAAAGTGAGATTGATCTCCATTGAGTGCATCATAAAGAAGTTTTTCATAACCATCAATCGCCCTATCTTGAGGGTATGCATGTGTTAGAGTTGCTTCTTCCAAATCATTATTCAAGCCAGGAGATTTGATATCCATACGAATATCAAGATGAGGGTTAGGTTGCAGACGCATAACAATACGATCATTTGTTTCACCTTCATAGAGTTTTAATGGGGGTGCTTTGAGTTTGATCACGACTTCAACGCATCCATAAGGCATCTTCTTACCTGTCATGACGTTAAAAGGAACTCCTTCCCAACGCCAGTTATCGACGAAAAGAGTACCAGCAAAATAGGTAGGAGTGGTACTGTCAGGATCAACGCCCTCTTCACTGCGGTAGCCATCGTATTGTCCCAGTATGATAGTTGGTGACATTCTAGTTGCTGCTAGGACTTTTGTCTTCTCACGTCTGAGTTCCCTAGCATTCATACGAGATGGTGCTTCCATAGCAATTAGTGCTAGGACTTGCAGAACATGGTTCTGAAGCATGTCTCTAACTGCACCAGAAGTTTCGTAGTATTGACTACGACCTTCACAACCAATAGTCTCAGTTGCAAAGATTTGAATTTCATCTATGTACTGGCGATTCCAAAGTGGTTCCAGCAGAATATTACTAAACCTAGTAGCAAGTATGTTATTGACAGTATCTTTACCGAGATAATGATCAATGCGATAGACTTGCTTTTCGCGTAGATGTCGCTCCACCACATGCTGTAAATTATCAGCAGATTTATAATCGTGCCCAAAGGGTTTCTCGATAACCACGCGGGAGTGATCTGGGTCATCCAAGAACCCAGCCTCTTTAAGATTGATGATTGCATTTGCGTACCTCTCTGGTGGAACAGATAAGAAATAAGTTGTGTCTGCACTATCATCATGAAGTTTCATCAGACTTTCTTGACAATCAAGATCGCAAGAAACGAAGTCCATCCAAGTGGTAAACTCTTCTGGATAAGATTCGCCAAGTTTCTCTAACCAAACTTCTTTAGGAAGATCTCTACGAGATGCTCCAACAATCAAAATATCTTTTGGAAGAAGTTTCTTTTTCCATAACTCATAGAGTGCTGGAATAAGTTTCTTTTTACATAGATCTCCAGCAGCGCCGAAGATAACAATGCGTCTAGTGAGCGGTTCCGTTTCCATCATACTTGTCTGTTTCGTAGTAGTTATTTTCACCTTTTCGTACCCCGAAATATATCGTGGCCAGTACAAACGGTATTGCAATCCATTTGAGGACATCAGCGAACATTGTGTCCTCCAAACATATACCGCATTCCATTTAAGATCTTGAATGCGAAAGCGCCCAAACGACGAGATTCAAAACGCTCAAACAACGCCGTAGAAATGACAGGAGTGGGTACACCCAAATCGACAGCGGCATGAACAGTCCAGCGACCCTCACCGCTATCGGAAACCCCTCCATCGAACTTATTAAGCTCAGTATTGCCCCGTAATACATCCGCAGTAAGATCCAATAACCAACTGCCGACCACGCTACCACGACGCCACAACTCAGCCACCTCAGCACAGTCAATATCGTAGCAATAATCTTCTGGATTCTCCATCGGAGCAACCTCAGCATCGCCCGCCTTAACGTATTTTGCCCCAGCATTAGCTTCATGCAGGATATTAAATCCTTCTGCGTATGCTTGCATGATTCCATACTCAACTCCATTATGGACCATCTTTACAAAGTGACCTGC
>Ga0209645_1000404_pt1 | contig 22536 bp, 26 predicted proteins | sample ETNvirenome_6_30_FD_184070 | JGI IMG/M metagenome (GOLD analysis project Ga0209645, IMG submission 184070) | Marine viral communities from the Pacific Ocean - ETNP_6_30 (SPAdes) (version 2) | ecosystem: Environmental > Aquatic > Marine > Oceanic | place: Pacific Ocean | collected 2013-06-19
CTTAAGAAGGTAACTTAATGGAAGATTTCACACTTAGAGTCCAATGCCCAAATGATGGTGAGAAATGTTCAGTATCAGGCGGAGAGATAAAAGAGTCAATGATATTGTTGGGTGATAATGAACAGAATATGCAATGTTTGGAATGTGGATATGCTTCTAATAGTAGTATGAAAACTCACATCAAACCATTTCCTGAAGATTTCAAAGATGTATGTGTAGAAACAGATAAGGGTAGATATTGGGCACCATCGGTATTCACTACAGAAAACTATAATGTAGTTCCTATGGTCGATGAAGGTGTTTTAAAGTGGAGAATATTCCCACATCAGGATCTTGAAACAGAAGTGATAGTTCCTAACTTTATAGATGCTTATAAAATGGTAGAAAAAATGGAGAAAGTTCTTGGCGAGACGATACAACAATAGAAGAATAGTTAAGTCTATCCAAACAATACCATTTGGTAGATTGTTACCTGGTATGATAGTTACTTTTAACTATTCAGAAAGTGGTGTTATGGATCCTCGTCCTATTTTACTTTTTCTACATAGAAATACGGTAAGTAATAACCTTGAAGGTTTAAACTTAAATTACCTCAATCCGACAAAGCTAAAAAAATTATTTCAAGTTGTAGATTTTAAGAAAACTAAAGTGGAAGAGGTTGAGAATTTAATTAACTTAACAGAAGATTACTTTCGAATTCAGATTTCTAATCCAAAGAAAAGGTCTGCTATGTCTACTAAAAGGTTTTATGGTGATGTCATATCGTCAGATAAATATTTTAAAGAGGCATATAGAGCATATAAACTTAGTAAATTAACTTCGTTAAAAGTTACACAAATAAATACAGAATTCATAAAATGAAAATTAGTTATTCAATGTTGGTTCATAATGAAACCAACACCCTTGAAAAGTTATTAGAATTTTTAGTAAAATTTAAACAACCACATGACGAGATTGTTGTATTAGATGATTACTCTACTGAAGAAAAAACCAAAGCTATTTTGGATTATTATTCTTCAGCAGAGGGTGTTGTATTAGACCAACGAAATCTACTACATGATTTTGCTAGTCAAAAGAACTACCTTAAGAATATGTGTTCTGGTGATTATAGTTTTAATTTGGATGCGGATGAAATGGTTTCACATTGGTTTATGAAAGATATACATGAGATACTTGAAGGTAACGAAGTTGATTTGATATATGTTCCAAGAATAAACACAGTAGATGGGATAACGGAAGAACATTGTAGAATGTATGGGTATCAAATAAATGAAAAGGGGTGGATAAACTATCCTGATTGGCAACCTCGTATCTTTCGTAACAGACCTAATATTCGTTGGGAAAAACCAGTACATGAAAGAATAGTAGGTTTTCAGACATATGCTCATTTACCAATGGAACAAAAGTATTCTATCATCCACCCTAAAACAATAGAGAGACAGGTAGAACAAAACAAATTCTACAATGAAGAAATAACTGCGAAACTTAGAGGAATTTAATGGCACATAAAGAACAATGGGTTTTTTGTGGTAAAGTAAAAGCTTTACACCCTAATTATTTTGAAAATAAAAAGGTTTTAGATATTGGTTCATTTGATGTGAACGGAAACGAAGAGTTTTTGTTTAAAAACTGTGAGTTTACAGGACTTGATATAGGTCCTGGTGATGGAGTAGATGTTGTTTGTCCAGCTGAAGAATATGATAAACCTGATAATTACTTTGACACAATAATTTCTTGTGAATGTTGGGAACATAATCCTAATTATAAAGAAAGTATTCAAAATGCTATTAGGATGTTGAGAAGTGGTGGTTTGTTTTTCTTTACATGTGCTACAACAGGTCGTCCAGTTCATGGAGTTTCTTATTTAGAAGAACAATGTTCAAAACAATATGATGATTGGAAAACACTACCAAATGTACAGAGAAAAAATTGGGACAATGATTACTACAAAAACATAACCGAACAAGATATAAGAGAATCTATTGATGTAGATGAAATATTTAGTAGTTACCAATTTGAAGTGGAAGAAAATCATTGTGATTTATACTTTTGGGGAATTAAGAAGTGATAAAAGTAAGTTTACTTGAATTAGATAAACACCGCAACGAAACTTCTTTTAGGTATTATGTTGTTAACCAAAATCTTTTTAGGGATATTGGTATAGAATTTACAACATCAGATACTTATGATTTTGCTATGGTTGGTCAGGCAAGTATCATAGATAAAAAGTTACCTTTAAAAGAATCTGTAGATAAGGGACTTGAGTTTATATCAAAAATAAATGGTGATTATATAATATTTGATGGTCAAGATTCTACGACTTTGATGGGAACATTTGATGTTTTTTCACAATCCTCTGCTATATTGTTTTTAAAAACGGTTTATCTAAGTGATTTTGAATTATACAAACAAGGTTGGGCTAATGGTAGAGTATATTGGGGTAAAGGTGATTACTCTGTTCCTAACATAGATGAGTATAAACACAAGATGAAATTGTCTGGTACTAATTGGGGTAATACTTTTTTTCCAAATGGTATTTTTAATTTTCACAGATATGACTCTAACAAAAAGTATGATATATGTGGTATGTTTCAATATCCATTACTAGAACAAGTTTATGAACATGAATTATGTCAGACACCTTATTACAATAAATGCAGAAAACCTGTCTATGACCTTATTCAATCAGAAAGATATAATGCTTGTAAGTTAATTGATGGTCAACGAATTCCACAAGAAGAATATTTACAAAACATGTATGATTCAAAAATAGTATTTTCTCCATATGGATTTGGTGCTTATGGAGCTCCGAGAGATGTACAGGCTGCACAATTTGGTTCTGTGTTAATAAAACCAAGAATTGATTGGATAGATACGACACCTAATATGTATGTTGAAAATGAAACTTATGTTGCTTGTGAACAAGATTTTAGTGATTTGGAAGAAAAGGTAGATTATGTATTAAGTAACTTTAATGAGTTACAACCTTACCTTACCGAAAATTTTAGAAAAAGACTAACAGAGGTTTACAATCCAATTAATCTTGTTAAACATACATATAATTTATTTAATGAATTAGATGAGGTAGAGACATCATGAAGTTTGGTTTAATGACAGACGACACAGCAATAAATTCTTATTATATAAAAGATGGAACTGCTTTTGGTTATCATAATGATGAGCCGTACATTTATCATCATGCCTTTTCATCTGAATGTTTTGTTGCTATGATGAACTTACCATTTTTGTTTGAGTTTGGATGTTACATAAATTGGATAGAGTGGCAAGACAAAGGGTTGCCAGATTATGACTTGGATTTAATATTCTATGACAATGGAAAAATTGGACTTGAAGATAAACATTATCACGACTACAAGATAGACATACTGAGAGAAAAATATCCTAACGCTAAAATAATGGGTTGGATAAAAGAAGTAAATGTGGCTAATGAAAGAAGGTTAGAAAACAGAGTCAGATTTTTGAATGATTGTGATGCTATAATCACATCTGGTATTTCGGAGAATTTTAAAAATATTGATATGTTTAAGTATTTGAGAAGTGTTGTAGATAAAAAATGGTATTTTATATCACAACCAGTAAATACTAATTATCTATTTGATAACTTTTATTCTGAAGAAAAAGAAAATGTTATTTACGCTTACTTACCTAATCCAATGTACAGAAGAGGTAGGACGTATGACTTTACAAACTATCTTGGTGACAAGTATAACATTGAAGTTAGAAGAAAACCACTTTTACCAGGTCAAGATTTTGCCCACATGAGTCAATGGGACTTTATTGATATGTGGTCAAAATGTGCTTACCACTTCAACATGGATCCATCTGATATTCATCCTGGCAATCAAATTATGCAAACTGCGTCTGTTGGGTGTATAAATCTTGGTGGTTTAAACGAGTCTCATAATATATTGTATCCACAAACGGCAACTTGTGATGAGAATATTTTAGAAGAAAAATTTGTAGAGTATTTGAACGATGAAAATAAGAGGTTTGAAACGATTCAGTATGCTTGGGAAAAGGTAAATGAGGTCTATGGATATAAATCAGTTTTAAATCAAATAAATAAAATATATGAGGAACTTAAATGAAAGCTTTAGTAACTGGTGGTGTAGGATTTATTGGTACTAATTTAGTTAAACGATTATTGAACGATGGTCATACAGTTGTTAGTTTAGATAACTATACAACAGGAGTAAAAGAAAATGAACAAGAGGGATGTAAATATTATGACCTTGATTTGTCAAGTAAATCTTGTGCCAGCACTATAGATTCGATAAAGACAGTAAGTCAGATATCAAATTTTGATGTTATTTTTCATACAGCCGCACTTGCTAGAATACAACCATCATTACAGGATCCAACTACGACCATTCAAAACAATTTTGATAGTACACTTAACATATTAGAGTGGGCTAGACGTAAAAAATGTCCTGTTATATTTGCTGGTTCAAGTTCTTTTCATCAAGGATTGTGGGGTAGTCCTTATGCTTGGTCAAAGTTTGCTGGTGAACAACTTTGTGAACTATATAATAAGGTTTATAATTTACCAACTGCTATTTGTAGGTTTTACAATGTATATGGTCCACATCAGATAGAAGGTGGTGATTATGCTGCTGTCATTGGTATTTTTGAAAGACAATATAAAAATAATGAACCATTGACCATAACTGGTAATGGGGAACAGAGAAGAGACTTTACTCATGTAGATGACATTGTTGATGGTTTAATTAGATGTGGTGAGAATATGGATAGAGTTAGTGGTGAAGAATTTGAACTGGGTAGTGGAGTTAATTTTTCAATTAATGAAGTAGCAAATATGTTTGGAGATGATTATTCGAAAGAGTATATTCCTGCAAGAGATGGAGAGTATGAAATGACATTATGTACTGATGATAAAGCCAATAAATTATTGGGTTGGAATCCAAAAAATAATATTAACGACTATATTAAGGGAGTTGTAAAATGAGTGTAAGAATACCAAAACATCTTGAGAAAAAAAGAGATGTTACAATTACGAAAGAAGAGCTCATAGAGTTTGAAACTGAAGTTAAAAATAGGTACGAAGACGGAGAAGTAAAAGCTCCTATTCATTTAGCTAAAGACAACGAAGATGAGTTAATTGAAATTTTCCAATACATAGGTGTAAATGATTGGGTGTTTCAGGCTTGGAGAAATCACTACCATGCTTTACTACATGGTTTTGACAGACAACAATTAATGGATGACATTGTTGAGGGTAGAAGTATGGCTACAAGTAGTAATATCCATAAGTTTTATTCTTCTGCGATAGTAGGTGGTGTAATACCAATCGCTCTTGGAACTGCTATGGCGCTAAAGAGAAACAACTCAGATGATAAAGTTTGGTGTTTTGTTGGGGATATGACTTTTGAAACTGGTGTTTTTCACGAGTCATACAAATATGCTAAAAACTTTGACTTACCAATTCAGTTTGTAGTCGAAGATAATAATTTAAGTGTTCACACACCAACCGATGCTGCTTGGGGTATTAGACAAGAAGTACCAGATGATGTTGTGTACTATAGATATGAAAATGGATACCCACACCACGGTACTGGTGCTTGGGTTAACTTTTAAGGGGTTATCATGAAATACAAAGATGAATTAATTAGGTCAATGAAATGGCTTGGTGAAAAAGAAAACACATTATTTTTAGGTCAAGCTACAGCATTTAGTGGTCACGCTATTTCTGGTACTTTAACTGAAGTCCCTAAAGACAGACTAATTGAGTTACCTGTAATGGAAGAAGTTCAAATGGGTATGTGTGCTGGTCTTTCACTTGAGGGGTATGTACCAATATCAATATATCCAAGATTTAACTTTATGATGTTAGCAATAAATCAGTTAGTTAATCATATCGATAAAATGAAAAAAATGAGTAAGGGTATGTTAATTCCAAAAGTAATTGTTAGAGTTGCTGTTGGTGCTAGAAAACCATTAGATGGTGGAGAACAACACACTCAAGACTTTACTAAATCAATAGAATGTATGTTAACCGATACAACTTTAGTTGAGTTAACGGAACCAGAACAAGTATTCGACACTTTTGTTGACGCTTATAATAGAGATGGTTGTACTGTAATTGTTGAGTGGGGGGATTTTTATAGTGAAAAATAAGTTCAAGTGGCAACTGATAAACGATAGTATCACAGATGGTGACAAAAAAGCATTAACAGATTTCATCAACACACCTAATCAAAGATTTACGAATGGTCCTAAAGTTAAAGAATTTGAAAAAGCTTGGTCTGAGTATGTAGGATGTGATTTTAGTGTATTTGTAAATTCAGGTGCTTCGGCTAACTATATTATGGCTTCAATTATGAAAGAAGAGAAAGGAGTTGGTGAGGTTATCGTGTCTCCTTTGGGTTGGGTTTCCGATGTATCACCATTAGTTAACTTGGGATTTACTCCTGTCTTTGTTGATGTCAGTATGGAAAATATGTCTATCACTCTTGATAACATCAAGGCTGCTGTTACAAATAAAACAGTTGGTGTTTCTTTAGTTCATGTTCTTGGGTTTGCTGCTGTAACAGATGAGATGAAAAAGTTTTGTGATGATAACGATTTATTTTTTATTGAGGATTGTTGTGAGTCTCATGGGGCAACTTACAAAGGGACTAAAGTGGGTAACTTTGGTGATGTCTCTAACTTTTCTTTTTACTTTGGACATCACATCACTACGATTGAAGGTGGTATGGTTTGTACAAATGATGAAAGGTTATATGATTACGCCAAACTATTTAGGTCACATGGAATGACAAGAGAAGCTTCAGTTCAACTTCAAGAACAATATGAAAGAAGTAGACCAGACTTAAATCCACTATTTACTTTTGCTGTTCCTGGTTACAATATGAGAAATCAAGAGTTAAACGCTGTCTTAGGGTTAGAACAATTAAAAAGACTTAACTATAATTGTGACAAAAGACGAGACAACTTTAAGACTTGGGTTGATTCATTAAATTCAGATAAATTTTTTATTGATTTTCATCAGAACGGAAATAGTAATTTTGCATTACCATTAGTTTTAAAAGAAAAAGACTTGGAATTGTTTGAAAAATGTTGTATATTATTAGAAGAACAAAATGTAGAATATCGTGTCGGAACTGCTGGTGGTGGTAATCAAGCAAGACAACCATATTTAGATAAGTATAATTTTATTGCACATGACTTATCAAATGTAGACCACATCCATGATTTTGGTCTGTACATTGGAAACCATCCAGAATTGGTAGATAAAGACATTGTAAATTTATGTAAGGAATTAAACAACTTATGATTGATTTAAATAATAAAAACATATTAGTTACTGGTGCTAATGGTATGATTGGTAAGGAGTTAGTTCGAATACTAAAAGAAGAATATTCTCCAAGATATATAAGTGAAGTTGATTTACCACACTATGATTTAAGAGAAAGAGCAACTTGTGAAACAGCATGTGATGGTCAAGAGATTGTTTTTCACTTAGCTGGTATAAAAGGTTCACCACAAAGGTGTATGGAATCTCCAGCTTCTTTTAGTGTACCAATGATTCAGTTCAATGCTAATATGATTGAAGCTTCATATAACGCTAATGTGGAGTGGTTTCTATACACAAGTTCTGTTGGTGTTTATCATCCAGCAGAGGTGTTTGAAGAAGATGATGTATGGGAGACATTCCCATCGAAAAACGATTGGTATGCTGGTTGGGCTAAAAGAATAGGTGAAATGAATGTTGAAGCTTATATGAAACAAAATAATTGGAATAAATGCTCAATAGTAAGACCAGCAAATGTATACGGACCTAATGACAACTTTGGGAAATGGTCAATGGTTGTCCCATCATTAATTAAGAAAGCTATGGAGAACGAAACTTTATCAGTATGGGGTGATGGTTCACCGATAAGAGACTTGATATATGCTGAAGATGTGGCTCGTGGTATGATACATATGGTAGAAAATCAAATTACACAGCCAGTTAATCTTGGTAGTGGTACAGGAGTTACCATAAGAGAAATAGCAGATATCGTTGCTGGTTATTTTGATTTGGAAATAGAGTGGGAGTTAGATAAACCTATGGGTGATATGAAAAGACTAATGAGCACAGAAAGAGCTGAAAATTATGGTTTTAAACCAAAAGTAAGTTTAGAACAAGGTATAATAAAAACAATAAAATGGTACAAGGAGAATAAAGATGTTTTACAAAAATAAAAAAGTGTTAGTAACTGGTGCTGGTGGTTTACTTGGTTCACAAGTAGCAAAGATGTTAGTTGAACAAGGTGCTATTGTTAGAGCTAGTTACAGAGGTAGGGAAGTTCCGAGTTGGGTTGGAGATGTTGAGTCTGTAAAGGCAGACTTTATGAACATTGAAGATGTTAAAAAATGTGTGAAGGGAATGGACATAGTTTTTGTTTGTTCTGCTAATACATCAGGTGCTGGAGTTATGGCTCACGATCCACTACAACATGTAACGCCTAATTTAATTATGAACTCTACGTTAATGGAAGAGTCTTATAGAGCTGGAGTAGAGAGATTTTTCTTTGTTAGTAGTGCAACAACATATCCACCAGCAGACTATCCGATAAAAGAAAATGAGGTTTATAATGGAGAACCTTATAAAACTTACTTTGGTGTCGGTTGGATGAAAAGGTACACAGAAATACTTGGACAATTTTATCAAAGAAATGAAATGATGAAAATAGCTACAGTTAGACCAGCAAACATATATGGCATTCAAGGTGATTTTACCGATGAGACAGGTCATGTCTTACCTGCTCTGATAAGAAGAGCTTTGGAAAAACAAACTCCTTATCAAGTTTGGGGTAATCCTGATGTAGTTAGAGACTTTACACATTCTGTGGATATGGCTCGTGCTTGTTTAGATGTAGTTGAACATTATGCTGTTTGTGATCCTATCAACATTGCTTCTGGTAATTTAGTTACTATAGGAGAAAGTGTTGATTTAATATTAAAATGTGCTGGTCATGATGTTACGCCAGAGTATGATGAAAGTAAACCTGTAACTATTCAGTACAGAGCATTGGATACTACAAAAGCTAAAGAGGTAATTGGTTACAGACCAACCATATCTTTTGAAGATGGAATACAAGAAACTGTTGATTGGATTAGGGAGAATATGTAGTGTGGCCAACAAGGCATACTTCACAATTAGAAATAACTGTTAATATAGCAAACAAGGGTTGTGCTGTAGCTTGTATAGTTTGCCCACAAGACAAGTTATCTAAGACCTATAATTTATATCCAGAGAATAAATTAATTAGAGACTTATCATTTGATACGTTTAAAACTGTTATTGATAAAGTTCCGCTTACTACCCGTATTGATTTTTCAGGATATACAGAGCCTTATCTAAATAAAGATTGTTCTAAAATGATAAAGTATGCTCACGATAAAGGACATCTTGTTTCAGTTTACACAACTTTAGTTGGGGCTACTGAAAGTGATGTTGATTTATTATTAGATATATGTAAACATCCAACTAGACCTTTTTCTGCTTATGACCAAGAAAATCCATTAGCAATTCACTTACCTGATGAAGGTGGTGTCATGCCAGTAAGGATAACAGAGAAGTACAAAAGGGTTTTGAAATATTTAATAGTTGAATCTCAAAAACTTGGATTGCAGTTGGGAACTAATATTAGATTTATGACGATGGATAAGAATGGTAAACTAAGTAAAGAAATTTTTGATGTTTTTCCTATCGATAAAATACCATTTCAATTTAAAGCAATATCTCGTGCTTCAAATTTAGATGATGACGGTGTTAGAAAAAAAGCTCCTACTATGACAAACTATGAGGGTGGGGTTGGTAAAAGAACTGGTAAAATTATTTGTAAAACTAATAGTCTAAAACATAATGTTTTAATACCTAACGGAGATGTTCACTTGTGTTGTATGGATTATGGTTTAGAATCAAAGGTTGGTAATTTACTAGAAAATGATTACGATTACCTTCACAATGGTGAAGAAATGAAATATGTTACTGATAGAATGGAAGACGATTCATTGGAAGGTGATATTATTTGTAGAAGATGTGAAAACGCTGATTACGAATTTGATGAGGATTTTATTATGAAAACTGTAGACATGCAAGAAACTTTAACTTATCTTTATGATAAATTAGACTCAAACAATAAAGTTTATTATAGTCGTTTTGGTGATGGTGACTTTGAGATAATGAAAGGTAATGGGGAGATGATGCACAAATATTCACCAGAACTAGCAGAGGAACTTAGAGAGTCTTTTGGTATACTTGATGATAACTATATTAGAGGAACGATGTTTAATGAACCAACTTACAATGGAAGGGAATTAGTTCATCAACCTCCAGAAAACTTTAAACACTTATTTGCATTTATACAAAACAATTACAAGAACTATGAAGATTTTACTCTATACTCACATGTTCTGTTAACTTATATTGTCATACATGAGCAAGATATATTTTTAGATTTTATGAACAATTTTATTCGACCAAAAAGAAAACTCTTTATAGGATCTATAAAAAAATCATCAATAGAAAGATTGGTCGGTGATATTCATTATTTTGTAGAAGTACCATCAAGAGATGCTTATTACAACATAAATGAATGGTGGCCAAAGGTTTTAGATTGTATCGATGACGTTGAATTAGTTTTACCTTCTGCTGGTATGGCTGGTAGAGTTATTCAAAAAAGACTGTGGAACTTAGATAAGAATGTTCACAGTATAGAATTAGGTTCAATGGTTGATGTGGTAGATGATTTAAATACGAGAAGTTGGATGAACAATAAAAAACAAATTATAGATAGGATTTTAATATGAACATATTAATAACAGGTGGCACTGGTTTTGTAGGTAGTCATATGATTGATTACATATTAAAATACGCCATAAAACCAGACCAAAAAATATACTGTACGAAAAGATGGATGGAAGATACTAAAAACGTTGACCACATTAATGATGAAAGGTTTGAGTTTGTTGATTGTGATTTAATTGACGCTCATAGTATAAGAAGAGCAGTAGAGGTTTCCAAGCCCGAAAAGGTATTTCATTTTGCTGCTCAAAGTTTTCCTGAAGTTAGTTTTAAAACACCAGTTATAACACTACAGACAAACACGGTTGGTACTACACATTTATTGGAAGCTATAAAAGAATCAGATTATGATCCTGTTATCGTTAGTGTTTCAACAAGTGAGGTTTATGGTATGCCAGAAGAAGACGAAGTTCCAATCAAGGAAACTAATCCTATCAGAGCTGCTAATCCATACTCGATATCAAAGGTTGGTCATGATTTGATGTCTCAGTATTATTACAAAGCATTTGGTATGAAGATTATCATAACTCGTATGTTTAGTCATGAGGGAGCAAGAAGGGGTAAACAATTCGCACTATCTTCATTTGCTCATCAGATTGTCTTAAATGAAAAGGGAAGGGGAGATGGATTTATTAGACATGGTAATTTGGATTCTACAAGAACTTATGCTCACATAGATGATGCAATAAATGCTTATTGGGTTTGTTCAAATAGTAAAAAGTTTGGACAGGTGTATAACATAGGTGGGGAGCAGACTTGTACTGTCGGTGATGCTTTAGATAAACTAATTAGTATGTCCACTAAAGATGGATTACAAAAGAAGTTAGATAAAGATAGAGTTAGACCTACAGACATAACTTTACAGATACCAGATACTTCTAAATTTAGAAACGAGTTTGGGTGGACTCCGAGAAAAAACTTAACTAATGTTTGTGAGGATTTATTAAATTATTGGAGAGAAGTTTTATGATTAATGGTGTTGTAGTTAGAGAACAAGATGCCTTTACTGATTATAGAGGTGACCTTTACACTATTTGGAAAGATGGTGATTTTGATTTAAAATTCAATCATGATAAAGTTTCTACATCAAGAAAAAATGTTTTGCGTGGTATACACGGTGACCATAAATCTTGGAAATTGGTAACTTGTCTTTATGGCGAAATATACTTTGTCATCGTAGATAATAGAGAATCTTCGGATACATTTACACAATGGGAATCTATGTTATTAAGTGATAGAAATAAAAAACAAGTTTTATTACCTCCAGGTGTTGGTAATGGTTTTTTAGTGATGAGTAATACTTCAGTTTTTCATTATAAATGGTATTATGAAGGAGAGTATCCAGATGTGGATAAACAATTTACAATAAAATGGAATGATCCAATAATAGGAATAGATTGGCCTATACAAAATCCTATTCTATCGAGGAGGGATAAGTGAAAGTTAGCATAATGTGGATGACTAGAAAAAGGTCACATGAACTAATTTATTCTCTATCATCTTTTATTATGAGAGCGAAAGATAATTCTAATGTAGAATACATAGTCATTTCAGATCCTGATGATGATGAAACATATGAGGCTATTGAAAAAATAAATAGAATGTGTTTTGTCGATGATGTAGAGATAAAGAACTTAGTTTCCGATAAAAGATATGGATATGAAGAATTAGAGCAGTATCAAAATATTGTTGGAGAGGTTTTTACTGGCGATTGTTTATTTATAATGAATGATGATGTGGTATGTTTAAATGATGATTGGGATGACGAAATAAGGAACTCACTAAAACCTCATGTCGAAAATGCAAGATGGATAGGTTTGGCTGGAGTGAATGAAAATTGGAAAGGTTCTACGACTTTTGTGGGTATTAATCGAAAGTGGTATGAGGTAACAAATAGAGTTTCAGGAAACAGAGCTACAGATGGTTACATAATGACGCTTGGTAAAAAGTTAGGAATAGAGCCACTAAGACCTAAAGTAGAAATGGTTCACTTACAAAGAGGTAGAGAAACTGTTACATTTGAACGAAACAATAAACGATACATTACTGGTGGATTACCAGATGATGGTCTAGGTGGATATCCAACTAAAAGTCCAAAGCCACCAAAATATTATCACGATCCTAATGAATTTACTAACGACTACACCGATTTTGTAGAGGGTAAAAAAAGATTTGATAACGACTTTAAAAAATTAAAGGAACACTATGCAGAATAGAAAATACTTACCAACAATAGCAGAGTTGATAGATAGACTTTCTATCATTCAACTAAAAGAGGTTTTTATTACAGAACATAAGGAAGAGTATGCTAAAGAAATAGAGGACATAGTTCACGATTTGTCGGAGCTTGGTTTGAACGGTGAGATGATAAGAGCAATCATAGTATTGGCTCAAATGAATCTACACATATGGCACAATGAAACAAAATATAGAGCTGGTGAAGGTGATGGAAATCTTGGTTTGACTCACGGATTAAATGGTATTAGAAATACAGCAAAAAATATTATACAAGACTATGTTGATGATAACAGTAGAAAAGATTATAAGATAGATTGTATCGCTGCTGAATTTAAAGATTGGGAAGTTTCATGGTAAAGTATGATCCTCCATTATATGTGTTTACTTCGGATAAGTATTTAGGGTGTATACCAATTTGGTGTCACTTGTTTAATAAGTATTGGAATGCTTATAGAGAAAAAAAAGTTACTATCTTGGGTTATTCTATTCCAAAATACAAAAATTGGCAACTTCCTGACAATATTAAATTTGTTTCATTAGGAAAACAACAACCAGCAGAGTTGTGGTCAAATAAAATTAGAGAATATTTACTGAAAAAAGATTTTGACCATATACAATGGTGTACCGAAGATTCTTTTCTTTCATATCCAGTTAACTTCGATGCTTATGATTTTTTAGTTAATGAATTAAACGATGAAACCGTTGGTAGAGTAGCACTCACAAGTGATTTTGATGCGGTAACAAAACCAAATAAAAATGTGAGTGTTAAAAACACCCACACAGAATCTCCATTTATTTTACTTGAAGCAGAGAAAGACGCTACAGCAAGAATTACCGGCACTTGGTCTATATTTTCACGAGATTGTTTTTTTGAATTCATGAAACCAAATACATCGCCTTGGGAGTTTGAAGAATACTTAGCTGATGGTAAACCAAGAGCTTTAAACTACAGAATTTTAGGGTTAAAAACAGAATGGCCGCTAAGAACTACTTGTGCTATAAGGACAACTGGTAGATGGAAAAAACATAAAGAAAATGTTTTTGATAGACCATTGGTATTAGATCCTATAAATGAAGAACCAGAACGTTTAAATGGTGGAAGACCTTTTCCTAAAGACTCTTTATTGGAATTAAGGAATCTTAAATTTATAAATACGGAAAATGTTTTAAGTATCAATTATGAAATTGTTAATGTAGAGGATTATATGTTACAACATGGAAATATAAAAACACCAGTTGCTATGGAAAGTTGTCATGTTCCAAAGGGTTGGGGTGAGGAAATTATTATCGAAAACAATGAAATGTATTGTGGTAAGATATTAGTTTTTAAAAAAGGATGTAAGTTTTCAATGCACTACCACATGAATAAAGATGAGACTTGGTGGGTAGAAGAAGGTGAGTTTAATTACACTTTCATAGATACTGAAACAGCATATCCAACAACAATTAAACTAACGCCTGGTTGGGTAGTTAGACAATATCCTGGTCAACCACATCAGTTAGAAGCTTTGACCGAGGGTAGGATATTCGAAGTTTCCACACACCATGAAGACTCAGACTCTTACAGAGTATTACCAGGAGATAGTCAAGCATTAGTATGGGATAGTATTGAAAATTTCAAAAAAGATGAAAAATTAGGAGACAGACACAAATGAAGATATTAGTAGTGGGGGATAGTTGTAAAGACATTTTTGTGTATGGTAAAGTTAAGAGGTTAACACCAGAAGCACCAGTGCCTGTATTTAATCCAATTAAAGAAAAATCCAATGATGGGATGGCAAGAAATGTTTCCAATAACATTGAAGCATTGGATGTTAATATATGTACGATAACTAATAGAAATAGTATTAAGAAAATTCGTTATGTAGATGATAAGTCAAATCAATTAGTGATAAGAGTTGACGAACATGATCACTGTAGGAGAATAAGAAAGGATGAGTTGACACAGATAAAGGACAATTATTGTAAACCACATTTCAATGAAATAGCAAAAGTTGATGCTATTGTTATTTCTGATTATGATAAAGGTTTTTTAGAGGAAGAAGATATTAAATACATATGTGAAAATAACAAAAATGTTTTTATTGATACTAAAAAGAAAATGGGTGATTGGATACTAGATGCTGATTTTTTAAAAATAAATGATTTAGAATTTGAACAAAATAAACAATTTTTTGAATCATCAAAAGTTATGTTAGACAAAACAATAATAACGAGAGGTAGAGAGGGTTGTATATACAAAGGTAAGGTCTATCCAACTGATGATGTACCAGTCAAAGATATATCTGGTGCAGGTGACACTTTTCTTGCTGGGTTAGTGGTAGAATATGTAAAGAGTGGTGACATACAAAAGGCAATAGACTATGCTCAAGAATGTACAAAGATAGTTGTACAAAAACATGGTGTGTCTACTATTTAAGTTTATATTTATATATATACGAAAGGGTTATAAATGTATAAAAAAGTTTTAGCTTTAGCACCACATACAGATGATGTCGAACTAGGATGTGGTGGGTATTTATCTAAATTAACAAAAAATAAAGTTGTTGTAGATGTTATTGCTTTTTCTGAAGCACAACCTTTATCTGTTGGTGATCCTGTACAAGAATTTGAAAATGCTATGGAAATCATAGGGGTTAATAAAACAGATTTCTTAGGTTATAGACCAAGATATTTTCATGAAAGAAGACAAGATATTTTAGAGTATCTTTGGAGCACAAATAAAAATGATAATTATGATTTGGTTTTGTGTCCATCGTCACATGACCACCACCAAGACCATCAAGTTATATACGAGGAGTGTTTTCGTGCATTTAAAAAGACAAGTATATTTGGTTATGAGATGCCTTGGAACAATAGAACTTTTTCAACAGATATTTTTGTAAAATTGACAAAAGAAAATTTGGATGAAAAATTTAAAATGTTAGATTGTTATAAAACTCAAGGTGAGAGAGCTTTCATGAATAAAGATTATATTTTTGATATGGCTAGAACAAGGGGTTTACAAATAGACTCTGAGTTTGCAGAGTGTTATGAAGCAATAAGGGTGGTTCTATGAGTAAAAACGTAGTTTTTTGGGTTGGAGTAAAGAATCAACATTATTCAGAAAAATATGGTGGATGGGAATGGATGGATATTAGTCGTAAGACTTGGGAGTATTGGTGTAAAAAACACGATGTAATATTCTTTCCTTTTGAGAAACCAATTGATGATGATTTAGTAAACTATAGAATTAACTGGCAAAAATCAATATATTGTTTTGATTTGTTGGACGAGGCTGGTATTGATTATGACCAAATATTTTTAGCAGATGCCACTTGTATGGTCAAATGGGACATGCCAAATATATTTGAATTAACAGATAACAAGTTTACTGCTTGGAGAGAAACGGATAATTTAAATTGGGTTTACGATAGTGTAAGGGGTTACGAAGAATTCTTTTCTTATAAACTAAATAAACACAACTATTTTAGTTCTGGTGTAATTATTTTTAACAAATCACATAAGGATATGTTTTTAGATTTTAAAGATTTGTATCTTAACAACACCGAAGAGTTTGTAGAGTTGCAAGATAAAACTGTTCGTAAGGGTACAGAACAAACACCTTTAAATTATTGGGTTCAGAAAAATAATGTAGAACTTAATTTAGATTTACCTTTCAGTTATAAGTTAACTCACATACATCGTAAAGATATGTTTAAACACAACTGGCAACTAAATGAAGATATGACACCTTTTTTTATTAAGTATGGTAACATTTGGGTTTTTAATGGCATACCAAAAAATCAAAGAACTGAAGTGATGTCTCAAACTTGGGGGTTAGTAAAAGATAACTATGATGAGGCTCATTTTCTTAATAGAGTTGTCCATAAAGATGGGTGGTGTAAAACAACATCAAGAAAATTTAAAGAAGATGTGCTTAGAATTTTTAGAGATAGAAAAATGGATAGTTGTATAGAAATAGGTTCGTGTAGAGGTGATACTACAAGAGTGTTGTCTGAGTGTTTCAAAAAAGTATATTCATTTGAACAATCATCTGATAATATAACTTACATAAAAGAAAGGTGTTCTGATGTAGACAATGTAGAAATAAGTCAAGCTGATGTGTATGACTCAAACTTTGAAATACCAGATGTTAGTGTAGCATTTATTGATGCTGGTCATTCAACTGAATTAGTAAAAAAAGACATCAGTAGATTTCTAAACAAAAACCCAAATATGGTTTTAGTATTTGATGATTATGGACAAAAAGATGAATCTATAAAGAAAGCTATTCTTGAGACTGGTGTAAAGATAAGTAGACACATTGGTGAATATAACGGATTTAAGTTTAACAGAATTAACGGAGAAGAAGTTACCATGATGGGTAGAGAAGGAGTTATTTGTAACTTATGAAGAATGTAGTTTTTATAGTAGACATAACTTTAAAAGGTTCACAGAGAGAGGTCGGTAGATGGGCTGAAACTCGTAGTGATCCTTATGTGTTTTGTACAAAAGCTTGGAAGAAATGGTGCGATAAAAATGATTGTGAGTTATTTGTGTTGAATGAAGAGGTCTTACCACACAGTACGATGCCTGTTTCTTGGCAAAGATATTATGTTTTTGATTTATTAGAAGCAAGTGGTATTGAGTATGACCAAATTTTATATGTTGATGCTGATACTATTCCACATCCTGATTGTCCTAATGTATTTGAGATGAGTGATAGGAAGTTCTGTTTTGTTCACAATGAAGGTAGTTATGATTGGATTTTAAGAAGTATTGAGAATTATGGTAAATATTTTTTTGATGGGTATATGATACCTTGGACAGACTATTTTGATTCTGGTATGTTAATATTCAATAAACAACACAAACAATTTTTTCAAAAAATAATAGAGTTTTTTCATGATAATAGAGAAAACTTGTTAAAGGTAGAGAGTGAGTGGCACGCTGGTACAGATCAAACTCCTGTTAATTTTTTGACTCATATCTTAAACATTGACTATAAGAGGTTACCATATGAATTCAATATGTGTGATATGTTCAGAAAAGAAATATTAAATAATGATATGACTTTTACAAAATGGGGTTGGATATATCAGTATAATAGCATTCCAAACAATGTAGACGACAGGTTAACTTTTCATTGGATGGAAAAAACGTATAATCATTTATGGAAAGGAAAGTAATGGCTCAAGGTATAACAATAAACGAAAATTGTGTTAACTTAATAAAAAGATTATTACCGAATGGTGGAACTATATTGGAGTTCGGTAGTGGTGAGGGAACAACTTGGTTATCCGATGCTGGATATACAATGTTTTCTGTTGAGAATCAAAAAGAGTGGATGGATAAGTTTCCAAATCATACAACATACATAAATTGTAGAATCAAATATTATGATTCAGAATATCTTGCTCCTAATAATATATTTGACCAAAGGGGTTGGTATCATCCTGATGATTTATTTCCTAACTTACCTAATGATTATGATTTAATTTTAGTCGATGGTCCTGGAAGTACATGGGGGAGGGCTGGTTTTTTTAAACATATAGATAAGTTTAATACTGATGTGCCTATGGTTTTTGATGACATACATAGAACACAAGATTCTGATGTAATGGAAAGTGTATCTGAATATGTTGGTAGAGAGTATGATGTGATAGACATTTTTACTGGAGTGATATATGGCAAATCTTAGTAAAACATATGTAATCGGAACTCATGTAATGTGGTTTGAGATAGAAATGTATTCTGATTTTATAGATGGGATGATAAATCTTTTACAAACGGTAGAAAATAAAGAAAATGTAACAATAGATTTATGTCTAAATTTGCTCCAACATTTTGAAGAATTTGATACTGATAAAATTAAAAAACACGAGATAGTCATAAAGTTTAAAAGAGGTATTGCTAAACTAGAAGAGTTAGGTTATTGGGTTAATTTTCAAATAAAAGACGGTGATGAGTTTTATTTTCATGCCGATTATAGACGAGACTTAAACTACAACTATTGTAAAAAAGTGGATTATGTTATGTGGGGTGAAACAGATAGTTTCTTTCCACGAGAGGCATTTCAAGTGATAGAGTCATTAGCTAAATATACAGATGAACAAAACATTCACAGATATTTACTAAGTTTTTCAGACAGAAAGATGTGGGATGCTAGTTGGGATCCGTTAGTACACAATGATTATGTGAACTTACAATTCATAGATGATGAGGACGGACACTTGAATCCTAATCAAGCTAAGTCACCTATGTCAATTGAAAAAATGAATGAAATAAACAGTAAGGCTGAGGAGTTCGATTTTTCATACATTCAACATCCAAAAATAAGTGGTGCTTGTTTAGTATTATCATCGGATTTAATAAAATCTGGTGTAAACATTCCACCTTGTTTATTATATAACGATGATGAGGGTTTGTCAATAATGTCACATAAGTTACTTGGAGATAAATACATTCAGTTTGTAGTTAAAAATGTATTACATGTTCATGCTAGAAGACACCCTCAAAAGAGAATGTATGTTAAAGGTGAAGATAATCCTTATTCTTTTATCGGAGATAAAAATGATAATTTTCAAAAGTTTTTAAGTATGTCAAAACAAAACATACAAACTCTTGTTACAGAACAAGGTAAATTTAAAGAATATAATGATTTAAAAAAGTTATTGGAGTCAAAATGAAGAGAGTATTAATTACAGGTATTAATGGAATGGATGGAAGTCACCTTGCCGATTTTCTTTTAGAAAAAGGATATGAAGTGTACGGTATGGAAAGAAGGACATCAAGTCCAAATAGAACAAATACTAAACACTTAGAAGGTAAGATAACATTTGTAAATGGTGACTTGACAGACCAAAATTCATTGGTAAGATGTTTAAGAGAATCAAATCCAGATGAAGTTTACAACCTTGCTGCCCAATCTTTCGTTGGTGAAAGTTGGAATACACCTGAACAAACAGGTGATGTTACAGGTCTTGGTGCTTTAAGAATGCTAGAGGCAATAAGAGAGTATGGAAAAGAGATTAGGTTTTATCAAGCGTCAACCTCAGAGCTTTATGGTAGAATGATTGAAAACCCAGCAAACGAAAACACACCTTTTTATCCTCGTTCACCTTATGGAGTTGCTAAACTATATGGACATTGGATTACTAAAAATTACAGAGAGTCTTATGATATGTTTAATGTAAGTGGTATCTTATTTAACCATGAGTCAGAAAGACGAGGTATTGAGTTTGTAACTCGTAAGATTACAGATGGTGTGGCTCGTATTCACTTAGGGGTAGAGGATTATATCACTCTAGGTAATTTAGATTCAAAAAGAGATTGGGGATATTCACCTGATTACGTTAAGTCAATGTGGTTAATGTTACAACAAGATGAACCAGACGATTATGTTATTGCTACGGGAGTTGAACACTCTATAAGAGATTTTTTAGATTGTGCCTTTCAACATATTGGTCTTACTGAGTGGTCAAAATATGTTCTACAAGATGAAAGATATATGCGACCAGCGGAGGTCGCTGTGTTATGTGGTGACTCATCAAAAGCTCGTGAGGTTATTGGATGGGAACCAGAGACATCTTTTGAGCAGATGGTTTCTAATATGGTAGATAATGATATACAATTAATAGATAAACAAATATCTGTTTAAGTTTATGATAAAAGTAAAACTAACTAATCCTCAAAATATGAAATGTTTTAGTGGGTTGATTCACACTAAAGATTTATTAAGAGATTACAGCATAGATATAACCGACTCGGATGATTATGACTATGAGTTTGTTCATGCTGATGAGTTTGTTAATTTGTCTTTACCACTGCAAGAAAGCATAGATAGAGGTATAGATAACCTAAGTAAAAAGTCTGGAGATTACTTTTTGTTTCACGGTGGAGATTCCACCTCCATAATGGGAGCATATGAAGTGTTCATAGAGTCTGAAGCTAAATTTCTTTTTAAAAAACAACTTCTATCTCAAGATGACTATAAGAATAAAACTACCATAAATAAATGGTTCTTCGGAAACGGTTCAGATTTAGATAAAGGTTATGACATATCAGATGATGTTTATGATAGGATGAAACTTACTGGATATAATGTTGCTCATAACTGGCCTCATTTACAACAGATGCAAGTTGGTAACATGAATAGAGATGTAGATGTTTGTGCTATATATCAAGGTATATTGGATAATGGTAATATGGATCACGAGTTGAGAACTGATGTGTTGTATACTAAACATAGAAAAACAGCTTGGGATATACTTGATAATTTGAATGATAAATACAATGTAGTAAAAGGTCAATCAACTCCACAACAATTTGTTGAAGTGATGAAAAGGTCAAGAGTAGGATTATCTCCATTTGGTATGGGAGAGTTATGTTACAGAGACTTAGAGTTAATTCAATGGGGTTGTTTGTTAGTCAAACCTGATATGAGTAAGGTTATAACAGAGCCAGACTTTTTTAAACCAATGGAAACCTATGTGCCAGTAAAAGCCGATTGGTCAGATTTGAATGAAACGATAGAAAAAGTTCTTGCTAATTTTAAAGATTATCAGTATATTATAGACAATGCTAGAAATAAAGTGGTTGAGATGTATTCTTATCAAAATGTTTGTATGTATTGGTATAACTTTTTTGCTAATATGAGTGGAGTAGAAAATGCATAAAATAACATCAGTAATTCCGACTTATAATAATTTACCTTTTTTAAAATTAACTGTTACATCAGTTAGACAAAATTGTTATTACAAAGATATGCCCATTGTTATTTTTGCTGAAAACTGTACTGATGGTACAAACGACTGGCTACATAATTATGGTGATGAATTAGGAATTGAATATTACATAGAGGATGGAAAAGATAGAGAAGATCAACGAGGTATAGGTGGTGGTATTGATTATTGTGTTAGTAAGGTTAAAACAGAGTTTGTCAATATTTTACATTCTGATTTTTGGGTTGGTCCTAATCAAGACATAGAGTTACTAAAACTGTATGATAACATAGAACCAAATGAAAGATTAATTGCTTCTTCATTTAGAGTTCAACCAAATATATTCCCAAATGATCCTCCTTATAGACCTGGCACTATCTTTGTTGAGTTCGATGAGTTTGGTGCTCACGACACAGATTTCGATGGTGATTACTTTGACCAATGGTCTAATGAATTTACAAAAGACAATGATGTTCATGTCAGAAAAGCTGGTGGTGCTGGTTATTTCTGTAGGGTGGAAGACCACATCCATATTGGTGGTAATGATCCTCGTTTTGAACCAATGTATTGGGAAGACAAAGACCTTTTTATGAGAATGCAGATGGAAGATTACAAATTCATAATGACAAGTAAATCTCTTATCTGGCATTTTACATCAAGGACATCAAGATTTCCTGATGGTACGAAGGTGTTGGATAATAACAAAAGACCAGCACATTTAGTTCATTGGGAACAAAGAGCAACACAAAGATTTATAGA
>Ga0209645_1000405_pt1 | contig 22531 bp, 30 predicted proteins | sample ETNvirenome_6_30_FD_184070 | JGI IMG/M metagenome (GOLD analysis project Ga0209645, IMG submission 184070) | Marine viral communities from the Pacific Ocean - ETNP_6_30 (SPAdes) (version 2) | ecosystem: Environmental > Aquatic > Marine > Oceanic | place: Pacific Ocean | collected 2013-06-19
CAGAACGCAACTATTGCCGGTGCAGCAGCTGATTACAACGCTGCGATCGGTATGTTCTTCGGTCCTCAGTCTGTTGGCGTCGGCATCGGCGGCAACAACGCTCAGGTTCTCCTGAACAACAATGATGACTTCTCACGATTCATCATGATGATCTGGAGCCTGTACGCTGGTTTCGAACTGCTCAACGCAGACTTCGTGACCGTTGGTTACTCTTTCGACGCTTGAGGAGGTAACTAACTATGGCTATTAACGCAAACCAGCTACACGTTGCCAAGATCTATCCTGGTAACTACACCAACGTTCTTCGTTATTGGCACGAAGAGAAATCCGTTGCTTTCCAGAACGCTAACGGTGTCGACTCCACCTTCACCAACCAGCCGGTTGGCGGTCCTGTCGGCGTTGTGTTCCAGCCTGGCTGGATCGCACAACAGGCTGTTGGTTATGTCGACCTGAGCTATCAGGCTCTCGGCACCAACAATCAGCTGAGCTACTACACCAAGCCTTACGGCTCTGGTCAGAACTCCGCTGAGCAACCTTTCCTGAACGGCGACGTCATCGTTCCTTCTCCCGACTTCCACAAGGATGTCCGGGCTGATATCACCGATGGCATCAAAGTCCCTGCTACCGCTTACGTTTATCGCGCTTCCCTGCGCCTGAGCGGCGGCGACATTGTGAGCAGCGGCGTTGCAGGTGCTGACTCCACTCCTGAACTGACCCTTGTCCCCGCTGTGGGCGTTGGTCTGAAGGATGACGGCACTGTCGTTTCCGGTCAGTTCGGTGCTTCCATCACTGGTGCTAACAGCGCCATTGCTAACGGCAGCACCGGTTCCACCAACATCTTCGATTCCAGCAGCTGGGCTGCTCTCGGATCTGAGACTCAGTGGAAACTGTTCACCACGACTGACCTGGGCGGCGTTGCCGGTTCTGGTCTGGCTCAAGGCTCTGGTGTCTATGACCCCCGTGCCGCAGCCAACAAACTGTCTGGTGATGACAAGGCTCTCGCTATCTGCGAAGTCTGCTGGATCATTCCCGACGAGCCCCCCGAGCGTGCCGACCTGGCACTGCAGCCCGACGGCATCGTCGAGTCCTCCACCTACACCAGCACCTCCCCTGCTTGATAAGATCAGAGGGAACGCGGGTAAGACCTCTCCTTCGGGAGGGGTCTTTTTTTATGTTTTAAGGACTGAAGGTATACAAATAACGACGCATTCCTAAAATATATTGATCATAGTTTTGACACTATGCCTGATCTTTCTGATCTTTCTATCGAACGCACCGAGTGTCCTAGATGCGGCGCGGTTTGGTTCAACGGGCAACTCTTTTGGGCAACCGGGGCGAAGGGTAAAGAAGAGGATTTAGCAGGTTTAGTTTGCAACATGGTCAATACGCCTCAGTGCATTAACCCTAAAAAAGGTGCGGAAGGCGGCGACACCTGGGAGAAGCGCCGTAAGTTTATGGAGACGATGGATGAAAAAATTAAAGACGGTGGGCAACCCGGTTGGGATGCAGGTATGTCTTTCGGCGACAATTAATTACCACCATAGATTTGTTGAAAATCACTCTGCATGTTTTCGAGTTCTTGTAGGTCGGAGAAAACCTTTTTAAAACGACGAAGTCTATTTTCTTCTTCAGGAATTTCTCTGTCAGGATCCATCGAGTACGCATACTCACGTAAATAATTATCTACATTCAATACCGGCGCAGCTTGAAAAACTGGATCAATAGGTGTTTTTTTAACATCAAGCACCTCGCCTGTGTGACCTAAAAGTTCCGCTATGGCAGGATAGGCATCCACCCCACCCGTGAGGATTGAAGCAAGCGCACCGCCTCCACCGATGATCACTGCGTTTCTAATACGTTGTTCAAGCGACGGTTCGTTAGGATCTGCTAGATAGTAGCCAACGTTATATATGTCCCCAACAAGAGGTAATGATCTCATAAATCTTTTTCTAAACTCTGGAGACCCCGCCAGTCGGAGAGCATTAGCTTTTAATAACGCTTGACCAAACTGCCCATGATCGATTGTCCCCCCATTGGGTGAATTTTCCATTGCTTTCTTTTCGTTTGTTCTATTTTAGTCGTTTTGAGATAAGCTACTGCTCGTATGGTGATTGCTATGTCCACTAAAATCTACGCACCCAGCGGTATCAAAGTCACTGTCCTTTCGATTCATGACGAAGGAGAGTATTTCATGGTCAGGTCAGATACTTCAGGCAAAGTGTTTTTTGCTCACAAGGACCAAGTCCAAGAGCTTGTAGAGGCACAGGAAGCAGAGACCGACGAGCTGCCGACTCGTAACCGACGTAATCGTCGCAAGGTGACTGCTGCCAAGAAAGAACCGATCGTTGTTAAACCTCAGGTCCCTACTGACAATCGTGTCAACCTCAACAATCTGACTGCAGAAGGCTTGACTCAGGTCTTACCAGGCGTGGGTATCAAAACCGCCAAAGAGATTATTGAACTTCGTCAGGGTTTACCCGGCGAGCGATTCTCAAAGCTCGATCAACTGAAAGCTGTAAAACGTATCGACTGGGATGAAGTTTTTTCGACTGGCGAAGTTTACGTAGAATAAGAGAAAATGTTGAGTAGATCGTGGCGCAATTAAGTCAAAATGAACTAGAGCAGATCCAAAGTTATCTTGCTCAACAAGGAGTTACATTTAACGCCACGACCACCGACGCTGCAAAGCGTGAAGTTATTTACGCGGCGATCAATCAGATCACCCGTAATCCTGCTCAAGTATTTGGTTACAAATTAGATGACTATAACTTTAGCCGCGTTGCTTATCATCTTGCTTATAATATCGCTACTGTACCAGCTGGGGATTACGCAAGATTAGTAGAGGCTTGTAATAGTATTCCAAGTGAGTTCTACAACGATAAAATCGTTCAGCAAATTGAACGCTGTGAGGAAGCTGAGCGCTTTACAGAACTAGCTGACGGTCGAGCCACAAGCCGTCAAGAAACCATCCTGGGTGACGTTTCGCGTTCGATCAACATCCAAGACAAGCGTGAGACTGCTCGAATCTGGCGTGAAAACTACATGTATGAGTGTGATCGATTAGCTCAACAACTTTACGTGCCTAACTATCGTGACCCCGTGGCAGCTAGATATCGGTTTGAGAGATCTGGCGGAGAGTTTATCCAGGCGATACCCGGACCTCCTGATGTGTCACGATCAGACCGTCTATATTTCCAGGCAAATTGGCGCTAAAGTAGAACTAAATAACGCTTAGTTTGCTGTGTTTAGTGCTGCACGTAAGGGTCTAGATAATATGAATCCGGGCACTATGACCTTTTTACGAGGTTTGGTGGACATGCTCGGCGTCAAGGGCACTCGTGACGCTTTACAACAAGCAGCCCCTCCTCGAAGTCCTATTCAGGACGCAATGAACCAGCAGCGTTCTATCGGCATGGGAGTCAGGGAGATTCCCCAAGTGCCTGGTCAGGCACCCAAGCCTGAGGGTTTTGGAGGTTTTAAACCCGTTCCCAATCCTCCTACTTCGAAAGTTCCTCTGCAGCGAGGTCCAATCCGGATGGAACCTGGGTTCACCCGTGGGGGTTCACAGGGTGTACAACTCCAACCTGGCGCTATTGAGCCTCGTGCTGCCGAGCGATTTGACGTCGAAGGTCAGCTTCGTATCCCCTTCACCCAGCCGGGTAAAGGTGGTCGGGTGTACAGCCCTCTTAAAAGCGCAGAAAACCCTGAAGTCGCTGGGGCAATGATGCGCTCTCGGCTCGGGGATGTGCTCGATGCCGCTGGTTTTCCTCGCTTCAGAGGTGCTGAAGGCCAACGTGCGCTGGATCTTGAGCCGAGCGTAACTCGGGAATTCATGCAGCGTTTGGCTCCTGCTATGGCTCAAGCACCTCGCGTGCCTGATCCCATGCGGCCTATGGGCGTCCAGATGATGGATCTTTCTCAGATTGATCCTCGGCTTACAGGAGCCGTGGGTGCCGGTGCTTTAGCCGTAGGCATGGACCGTATCTTGCGCGATCTTGATTTTGGATCAGATAAACCTGCTCAAGAAGCACCTAAAGCTGCTGAAAAACCAACCGAACTTTTAACAGCGCAAGAGTCAGCGCAGATTAATGAGCTGATTTCCACCATTGTTTCTGATGCTTCGCAGCAAGGCGGTGTCTACGGACAATTAGTTTTGCAGAACGCTCCTCGGGATCCGTCTTCATACCGTTCTGTAGAAGAGTTCCAGGCTGCACAAGCTCGATTTTTAGAGGATGTCACCTCCGGCGCTTATGCACAAGCGGCGCAAATGTACGAAGCGCAGCAACGTGAGGCTGCGACGCTTCCCTCTGAACAAAGCGGCGAAAACATCACCACCGAAACTTTGACGAGTGAGCTCGGCTCAAACGCCATGGCTAACGCTGTGGGCGCTGGTCAAGCTGAGGCTGAAGCATTGATGACACCACCTGCGCTTGCAGGTCCCATCGATACTTCGACAGCAGCTCAGGGTGCTTCTGATCTCGCAACTGCTGCTACTCCTCGTCCACAACCTGAGACAAGGTTGGCTAGTGCTGCGATGATGGAGTCTTTACAAGATCAGATCGCAACGCGAATCTCTCAAGACTCTGAAGCAGCTATGCGAGCAGGTATGTCTCCGATGGCTCAACGCATTCGTTTCGAAGGTGATATTCGGGACCGCGACGTCCGGGCTCGTGCAAGTTACGATCCCCGTTTCGATCGGCGTTGATCTGGCGTTTTACGAATTAAACTAAGAGAAACTAGGAGAACACAGTGGCATCGACCTCAACCAATAAGCAACCGATGATGGTCGATCGCCCCTTTTTACGGGGCGCGAAGATCACCAGTTCTACTAATACTGTCAGCCAGGTGAACACTGAGTTTGCCAATCTGATTCAGCTTGTTCGTGTTGGTGATCTGCCTTCTGAGGACGCTGCAATCGTTGAGGATATCTTCGTAGTTTCAAACGAGGGTTACCCAGACGACGGAGGTGTTCGTGCAGCAGCCTTTGGCTTGTACATCTACGCACCAAACCAAGCTGCACCTTCTACAGCTGCTTCTATTCTCATCAATAAATTCACTGTCGGTCTTTCCGGCAGCACTGAGGGTTTGATTCAACGAGTCGAACTTCCCAAAACTATTGCGCCTACTCCTCAGGTTGGTGACACAAACCTCATTCGCCCTATTGAGGTCGGCGGTAACGAAGCTCTGTATTTAGAAAAAGGTTATATTCTCGGTGTTGGTTATTTGGGCGACTCCCCCGTGGCAGTCTCTGGCGGCTTGAGTCCCTCAGGCGTATCTTTCTGGGCTCAAGGCGGTTTCTATTGATCCGTGAGCAAACGTCGCAAAGGCTCTGATTTCTTCGGGTGGGATAACTTCGCACCCAAGAGTCAGAGCTTTTCGTTTGACAAAGTAAAAGGCGGTAACACAGCCAGGTCACTCGACCGACCTATGCCGTGGCATGAGAAATTTAGACCTGACGTAAACCTCAAAGACTTTAGCGTTCTCTACGATTACAACTACTCGTCGATGTGGACGCGCTGGCGTCGCGGATATGAGTTGTATATGTACACCAACCAGGCTTTGGTTGGTCTGAACTACACGTTCAGGTATGCAATGAACGGGCAAGCAGGGTCTGGCGGTACAGAGATTCCCGGCCTTATGTACATGTACCCGTCCACTGAGCAGGACATGGGTATGAGGATGGTCGTCATACGACCACGAGATAGTATCAACCTTCTTGACCTGGGTTTATCAGTCAAGAGTGTTTTTAATTACGACATCCTGAACAAAGTTATAGGTGTCGAGCTCAGTAGCAACTTTGGCCCACCGGTTTCTGACATGACCGGTGAACTTGTCTCAGATCGATTTGAAGCAGACGGAACACCTAAAACAACCTACAACAACTACACCGTCGTTGCTGTGGGGACTAAAGCAGGCGGTCCTCAGGTGCCTACTGGAGCCTCGGACTTAGATACTCTTTTCCTCTCGGTTGCCCCTGATAAAAGTTTTACAACTATTCAGGACAAGTCATTTTCTAGTCCTGCTTTTGGCAATCCTACTGTCGGTGAATTTCTTTCAACCGCCATGCGTTTCGGGTGTAACTGCCCTGACTATTTAGCTAGAGAAGACTTCAACTTATATAAATACGCGCAGAAGAAAACGTATCCATACACTGGTGTTCAAGATCTCAAGCCCGGTACATACGACGCTGGTACTAATACTTTCGACGGTGAACGACCCGTAGATACTCGTGACTTCCCAGGCTTCACAAGAGATTTTGGTTTTATCTACACAAAAAATCTTTTCCTCGGTCCTGTAGACGGCACAGATACAAAAGCTTCTTCTTACTCCGATCCGAACTTACTTTTCTTTCAGCCAAAATTCTGCAAGCACATCTACGCCTCGTGGTGGGATATGCAAAACAGATTCCCGAACTACAAGTACCTAGGCGCTTTCCTTCAACAACCTACTGACGAGCCGATGGATGGTCGGTATCGCGAGTATTTTGATATCAACTTAGATAAGCAAACTAAAAAACTTCAGACAGCAAGAAGTCTGAACTGGTGGGAAGCATATTCTCCTTCACGAGAGACGGTCCCAGATCACATCTTGTACTCGGACATGAACCCGACCATGGTCAAAGTTTTGAACTTTGACACTTTGGCTTCTGGTGTTTCGGTTCCTCTTGTGCCGAGTGGGTTCATCATGTTCGACATCGATGAGTTCAACCCACTGCAGCCGGTCCCGCCTGAGAACCGACCTATTATTGATGGAGGTCAGTATGTTGACGGTGTAATCAGCGGAGCAAGTGGGACGATTATTTACGACGGAGGGCTTTATGCAAACGGAGCTCCTGTTCCACCACTTTTCAGCCCGATTATCAATGGAGGTACTTACTAAATGACAACCACTCCGGTAACTCTTTTATCTAAACGGTCTGGTAATACCTCTGACCGTCCTCTTGATACGACCATCCAAGCTGGCGAGTTAGCTATTAACTTCGCAGCTGCGGAGAATGGTCTTTACTTTAAAGACTCAGTAGGCGCAATCCGCAAGGTTACGGGCGTTCACTACGGCTCAAGTGCACCCAACAGCACACCAGCAGGTGAGACTGGTAATTCAGTAGGTGAAATTTGGGTTGACTCAGGCACTAATAATTTCTTGCGGGTCTGGGATGGTACTACCTTCATCAAAATTGGCGCTGCCTTCGCTGATGCAGCTGGAACCGCCACAGTGTCTATTGCATCAGGCGCAATCGTTGCTAACAGCGCCGTGGTTGCGTCAGGAGCCTTCGGTTCTACCGTTGCCTCTGGTGCTTTAGGAGCTGTTACCTCATCTGGAGCTTTGGCAGCATCAGGTGCTCTTATCGCTTCAGGTCTGGAAATCGCTGTGATCAGCGGTGCCTTTCCTTCAGTCCCCGCGTCCGGGGTCTTTGGATATCGAGTTGATCCTCCAAGCGGTTTGTATGTTTCTTTTGGCGGAGGCTGGGTTCCTGCTGCTTAACGAAGCGTTGCTTTAATTTTGCCAGCAGTCCCGAATAAGTTACCAATAATCGACGCCATCGCCATCTCAACGTCGGGAGCGCCAACTTCACGCGCTGTGTCGTAGAGGTCTTTGGCTTTGAAGCCGCAATCTTCGAGGTTCCGGACATAAGTAACCAAGCTATCCCGAGACTCATAACTCTTTACGTTTTTGAAGTTTTTAAAGGCTCCCATCAAGCCTTTCTCGCACATAGGCAGCAGGTAGTCCATGCTCCTGACTTTTTCCGCCATGCTGTTGAAATCACACAGGTGACGTTTGTATTGCTCTTTGAGAAACTCACTCATCTCGAGTGAATTAGGACTTTCAAGATTTAAGGAGAGAAGGTTTGCCTGAATGTTTAGGTGATAAAGATAAGAGGCCAGTTCGACCATCCCAAAAATGAGATTGTCGACACTGACCTCTTTGGTGACGATTACTTCTTCTTTGATTATCTCCCCCGTGGGCGCTAATGCAGCTTCGGAGAGAATTTGTTGAATATTAGAAGAAGTCATTTAATTCAGACAGGGCACTGACCCGTGCTACAAGGTGTTTCTTCTTCAACTTTAGCTTCTACAGATACTTCTTTCTGCTCGTCCTGGGTCTTCAAAAAGTCTTGAAGAGCCTCCTTGTTGATGCGAAAAAGAGATTTCGCACCGTTGGGTTGAAGGTTGACGTAGGTGCTCTTAGGCCAGCCACCGGGTTGACGTGATTCGGTAAGCGAAATGCGTTTACGAACAAACCCAGCTGAGCAATTGAGCAGCTCAGCAGTTTGCGCGATTGTGAGCAGCTTCTGGGATTCCATGCGAATTAAGTAGTGAGTGATCTCAACGACAAAAGATTAGCAGGAAATACCTAGACAGCAACAAATAAAAGGTTACTTATTTTGTCTTAATGTTCTATGGCGGTTATGATATATCAAGACTTGCTTGACAGTAGCTTATGGCACGGATTCGCCTGGCAGGAGAGGTTTTCGGCGGGTACAACAAGCCAAAACGTGACGTACAAGGCGGTAAACAATTTGCTGTGGCCGCTAAGGAAGGCGACAAGGTCCGCCTAGTCCGGTTTGGAGATGCGAATATGGAAAACAAAAGTGACGATCCTGAACGACGTAAGAATTTTCGTGCAAGGCACAGCTGTGACGAGAAAAAGTCCAAACTCACTGCAGGATATTGGTCATGCAAGAACTGGTGAGCATGTAGTGACATAGTGTAGACGTTTATTTCTAATTAGACTAAAGTCAGCAGCATCGATACGATGAACGGCTCTGAACACGTAAGTGTCAGTCTTACCTTGGAAGATGAGTTTGTACTGACCCGGATCAAGAACGCTGCTCACGAACTCAAAGGCAAAGAACGAGATCAATATCTTTGGAACCGAATCGTTAGGCTTGTATGTCGTGAACGAGCCTTCAAGTACGTTGTCGATGAGCTTGGAGTCTGCGTTGATCCTAATATTGGTGTATTTGATGATTTAGAAGATGAACAAGATTAAATCAGTATCCTTATCGGTTTTATTACTTCTGAGTCTCGCGTCGCCTGTATTTTCGGCACCCGAGTTTTTTACTTTTTATGAGTTAAAAATTCTCGCAGAAAAAGCAGGTTTTTCCGAAGCTCTTTCTCCGACTATTGCAGCCATAGGATTAGCTGAATCGTCGGGTAACCCTAGAGCACATAACGATAATCTAGAAACTGCAGATAATTCATATGGTCTGATGCAGATCAATATGATTGATTTTCCGTACTACCTGCTTGGCACTTCGCGCCGCAAGGAGTTTGGTATCGAGACTAATGAAGCTCTGTTTGATCCATATGTGAATATGAAAGCAGCAAAAAAGATTTATGATACGAGTGGCTTAACTGCCTGGAGTGTATACAGGCACGGAACTTACAAAAAGTATCTCCGCTGACCACCATGGATTATTCTTCCTCCTTTCCTATTACTTCGAATATTGATTATTCTTCGGCGTTCAATAATCCCAGCCCGATTAACTTTTCTGCTGTGGGAGAAAGCGTTTTTCCTACAGAAAATATTCTTGGTGTAAATCAAAATATGGATACCATCAACCGTGTTGGTCAGGTGGTGTCTTCAATGGGAAGTTCGAACTTGCGTGAAGCGCGACCCATCGGAGCAGAAGAAATGAACGTGCGTGCGGAGCTTCAAAAAATGGGCGAAGAACTAAATCGATTGAAGAATGCTGAAGAGGTTGAAGTGGATACTATTGCTGACAAAATGAAGGTTGCTAAAGGAGTTATCGAACAAGCAGTCAAAGATTTCAAAGATTTTGCCTAGGCATCTTATAATTTAAGAAAGACAGTGAAGTGAAGTGCCCTTAAACATCGATGCTATTGGCGGTTACATGGACGGCATTCCCACCACGGGGGGTTTGGCTGACGCCGCAGCTTCGACACCTTTAAATACAGGAGGAGGTTTTAACTTTGGCAATATTCTTCAAGGAGGGATTACTGCTGGTTTAAATTCACTCGTAGGTAATCTTTTCGGAGGTGGGTCTAGCACTGGAGGAAGTAGTGGACCTTTTACCGAAGGTTTGATGGATATTATCCAAGCTGGTCCTGCTGCGTATTTTGATAATGAGCTTGTTGAACGTGCTACTCAGCGCGTAAATGCTGAGACTCTTAAAAATTTAAATCAACTTCGTAATACCCTTAACGACATTGCTTATCTCACGGGTCAATCGACTCCTGAGTTTGTAAATCGCACTGAAGGTCGTTTTCAGAACTATTTAGAACCAGCGGCACAGCGAGGGTATAACTTCTTAAATACTTACCCTGCGAAGTACGGTCAAACTCTTGCGGGTGATTCTTTACTGCAGAGATTTCAAATCGATAATTATCTTGAGTCCTATAGCAATCTGAATCGCCCTACGTTTATGAATCAAGCTACAAATCCAACAACTGTGTCTATGAGGATGAATGAAATGGAAGATGTTGCAAATACATATATGAACAAATTCAAAGAAGCATCTAATGCAGGTGGTTTGATGAACTACATGGATCAACAATCTCAGAGCTTTATTCAAGGAGCTGGGGCACCTGATCTACCTGATGTGCCTGATGTTCCTGAGTATCGTCAAAAAGCCAGTAAGTTCTACTCTAAAGATCGCGGCGTCCAAGATTTAATGACTTACTCCTCTTACTGATGAGTCTCGGAAAGTCGCCTGCTGAAAAAAAAGCTGACAGCTATGCGTATAGAAGAGGCACGCATACTGATAAAAATCAAGCTTTTCGTTTAGCAGGAAAAATTTTTGCAGATGCAGATTTCAGAGCTGAAAAGAAAAGAGAAATAAGAGAGTCTTTGCAGAGAAGTCGCCCCGTGGGTTACGGTTTTGCAAACCGAGATGAATACGGACCAGATGATTCATGGTCTTCACAAGAATCTCTTAGAGGTATACACGACCGAGAGCACTATATAGTTGGTGGAAATCATGGATTCGGTCCTCATAATTTTTGATAGAAGGTAAGTAAAAGACGAAACCAAACACCTTCGAGTTTTTAGTTTTTTTCATTTCATCATCGTCTCTAGTCAGCTGAGGGTGTTCCTTGAGAATACATATTGGTAAATCTATACCAGATTTTTGAGTAGCTAATAGTGCTACTTCAGTTGACGTAATAAATACAATGCCTTCATCAAACTCTCGTTTAAGCCATTTTCTATGCGCTTGCTCTAGCCAAACTCTCTGGTTTGATTTTTTAAAGTAATTAGTTTTTTCGAAGAGCTTAGTCGACTTAGTCTGTTCACTCTTAAGAGCTATGTCTCTAGGTGGATAAAGATATACGTTTTTACCCCTCCATGTTTGGTTTAGTCCGTTGTTCTCCCAGGTAAAAAATCGAGAAGCCTGAACGACAGTATTTGCTCGATCGCTCGAGGCAGGATCTAAAAATATCTCACCCCCTAGAAACGCTGTGGTTACAGCGATGAGTTCAGGAGGTGAAATGAAATCAAACGAAGCAAGCACTACTCAGATTGTGTGTCTTCAACCAAAGCAAGACGCATCTGACTATGTGTGCTTTCTGTTTTAGTCCCTGACCATAAAACACTGTAGTAAAAATGTTTAGAACCAGCTCGATTTTTCTTGACAATCACGTCGATTACTGTTCCAATTCCTCTAGGTAGGCGCTTGTACTCCCGAGGATTGAAATTGACTTGGAGCGCAATGTGCTTTGTTTCTTTGACTAGATCTCCCTTTTTGAATCTGGGTTCGGGTGCAGGACGTTTGTATGCCATGTCAGAGGATTAGACCGTTGGTAGCAGAATCAATAACTTCATTAGCGTGCTCTGGGTCGAGACGCATTAACTCGAGGTGATCTTCTTCATAAAAAGCAACTAGGGCAAGACCAGAGTTGCTTTCTTTTTCGACAAAATTAATTACTTTTTTGAACATGTCTTCGAGATCACTAGACATAGCTTCTTGCGCTATAGACAAGTCCGCTTCAAGATCTTGAATTGTGCAGTACTTACTCGCCGTCGGCTCCGTGGGGTTGAAGACAAGAACACCTTTACCTCTGTACTTTCTGTTTTCTTCGTACAGGGTAATCATGTCGCTAATAATGCTTCTGAAGACACCTGCACTAAGTTTGCGCTCAACTTCACTGCCTTGAGAAATCATTCGGCGGAGACGATTTACTGCTTCGTTACTCATACTTAAAATTGCTCCAAGCGGCCTGAAGGATTTCATACGGATCATACAGAAACTTTGAACTGTTGTTTTCTTGAGGATCAAGTTTGCAGTAGTGTTTTCCCTCTATAAGACCGGAAGATCCTTTAGAAGACAAACCCTGAAAAATTAACTTATCGATAGTGACCGTGGGCACACCGAGGCGTTGAGCAATTGTTTTTCGATTTACAAAAGCTGTTGTCCTTCGGTTGTGCTTGTTAGCCATCATTTGCAGCGATACATCGATGCTGCTCAAAAGATCTGTGATTAATTTGATCTCTTTTTTGATTGATTCAGTAAACATTTCAGTAGGAAGGATCCCCTCAATCACCTGACGTCAGGCAATTAGGGCGACTTGCGTGAGGGCGGAAAACGGTAAAACGCTACCTCAACCTTCCGTGACCGTTAAGCCGTTTCTTACAAAACGATCGAGGTCAGTCTAGTAGCGTCTGTGCTTGCTGGTGAAAGTCGGGCGAGTCCTCAACGAGTAACTCGATCAGCTTATCGAGCTTTCGAGACACGTCAAGAGGTTGTGTAGCATTCAATATCAACCAATATTTGTGTGCGTTTAGTAAGTAGTATTGTGACTGTTTAGCTTTAAGAGCTTGACAACGCCATTTTTCAAAGTCAAAGCTTGATTTATAGCGACTGCTGCCCATCGCGCATTCGGATTGGCGTATGTCGATTTGTAAATCAATGTCTGTAATCGTGTAACCGATTGCCGAAATTTTTGCCTCACAGTCTTTGACAGAAGTAGGAGGCTCGTTATCGGAGTAAATCCAAGGCGGCAGATTTGAAATAATGTATTTTTCTTCCCAGAGAGAAGGTTTATGCGGCCTTACTTCCGAAGTGGAATGATTCGAGAATGTCCTCGATGTACCTGTTGAAATTCCCATTGATGCAATAGAGAGTGTGGTGTTCAAATCGGGTTCTGATAACAAGGTCGAGCTTTCTAAGTTTTTTAAGCTGCTCGCGAGTAGTCGCCTGAGACTGACCCAAAGCCTCAGATAATTCGTTTACATCAGTCGGTTGAAGGGACTGTAACTCATAAATTAAAAAACGCAGCTTTTGGATTTGGTTATATCTCTTTTTATTCTTTGAATCGATCTCTCTGACAGCTCTATAGAGAGCTTCTCGTGCAAAAGCTGCTTGATGGTTCCGGGGGATATCTTTTGTCTGATAAGAGCTTCCACCGTTTGGCGAGCTGCCAAGGGAAGTGTTGTGTCCTTCGTTGTTAGGCATAGGTGGTAGGGGTTGATACACTTTGAATTACAGCACTTGGAGCGCACACAGTGCTCTGGTTTAACCTCTTTTCTCCAGAATTGAGTAAAGATAAACCTCCTTGTGCGTTGGTAGTGGGTGTCATTGGGTCCTTTGTACAGACCTCCGTCGTCCGGAAACTCCAGACAAGCCTTGGGATCGAGGGTTGCTCGGTGCATGTTGAGCCACGCAAGGAGACGCTCGGACTTGTAGGTAGCCGTTTGGTGCTCTTCTCGACAGATCTCACAGGCGTGGATGCCATCGAAAGGAAGCAACACGTTTGCTGAGTCCTGAGAGCTAATAGAAATCGGCTCAGATCGACCACACCGGCAAGACCAAACGACAACGTCACCGTAGTCCAGGACATCCCAGTGCCCACGGATGGCCTGAGAATTTGGCTGACCAGACGGACGAACTGGTGCCGAAGGCTGGAGTAACCCCAGAAGCGCCGCCAGACGGGCGTCGCGAGTGTTCATAAGCATGTTGATGTTCTTGTCTCAAGAGACTAACACACAGAGCGCACAGAAGGGAAGTATCGACAGATTTTCGAAAGAATAAGACTTTTTCACTTGAAGGTTTTTCCATACGTGCTGGCTGGGGTCGAGTGTCGATAAAGATGCCGTCGTACAGACACGGAGGCCAAAAACTCCTACTTTTCTAATTTAATTACTTAATACGTATACTTAGACGTCTATATAGATACGAATTAAGGGACACACTGCTTAGATTTGAGCGTTCTGACGGACTTTATTAGGTAACAACAGTCGCAAGCTCTTGTGGAAGGCAGTGTGAGTCATAGTGTTATACAATTTGATTAATAGATTAAGTATCATGCGACTCACCTGCAATTCCCAGTCCCCTCCGACCTGGCAAACGATTCGAGAAAGAGCTAATCAACTAGGCATTCCTGCTTGGAAACTCGCTGAAGAACTTGCTTTTCACGAGGACAAAGAAACTTTGAGATTTTCAGACACATCGAATAACGGGTAAGATTAAATTCGAGGAATACTCAGATAGACTGATATAAGGAGGTGGACTATTTAAATGCCTGAACGCAATAGCCCTGCTTGTCCACTTCATGGCGATCTCCCTAGGGCAAGACACCCTCACAACTTCTTCGGAATTGTGGCGGTTATCGATCAACTCATCGACACTATTAGCGGCGTGGGAACTACCAGTTATACAAGATGCCCCTACGGATACCCCGCCAACTTTGAAGGCGTAGTAAGGGCTCTCGAAGATTTGAATGCTACGACTAGCGGTATTAGCGCTGGAGGTGGTGGCGGTCCTGTAATTACTTCTGGCGTTGCTACCGGCTCTGGTTTATACGCTTCAATTAGCGGAGACTTAATTTTATTTAACTTAGATTCACGGGCCGAGGGTTCAGTTTCTCTTACTTACGACTCGAATACTGCTGTTTACAGCGGGTCTGCAAGTTCTTCACCTGGAGGTGGAGCAAGCGTTACTGTATCTGGTGCACCTGGTGCAGGCTACTCAGCAGGCGACCTTTGGTTCGATACAAACGAAGGTCGTCTGTTTGTTTATGCATCAGGCAACGACGTTGGATCTCCTGACTGGTATCAAACAAACGCCGAAGGCATTGCTCTTATGAGTGACCTCCCTCCGTCGGGCGGCGGTGAAAATGCACCTGCACGTCACGGAAGCATTTGGTTTAACCAACTCGCGGGTTCACTCTTCGTTTACGACGCACAGACCAGTGGTTGGTACGAGACCGGTCCTCAACGGAGTGTTGCTTATGGTTCTGCTCCCCCGAGTCCGCCTGTCGCGGGTGCTGGTTGGTACGACACGATTGATTCAGCACTTAAAGTTTGGAATGGCACTTCCTGGATTAGCACTTAATATCAAGACGCTTTTACCAAACCCATGGCAGCCAAAAACGGTAACTACATCGCCTCCCGACCAAAGACAACTTGTCAAGGTCAGGGTACAAACTCCCGTCCAAAGCGTCGCGGCAAGAAAAAATTGAGAGGTCAGGGGCGCTAAAGTGATGTTAAACAGTAAATAAAAATGGCAATCGTCAGCCTTGTTGCAGGTGAGACTATTACTGCTGGTCAGGCAGTTTATATCAACTCATCTGGTCTTGCTCTGAGGACCCAGGCTGACGGTGGCAACATTGATTTAGCAGCTTGTGCGGGCGTTGCCCAGGACACAGTTCTTGAAGGTCAAAGTTTTCGGTGTAACGTTGACTCGGTATCAACAATACCGAGTGCCTCTTTCACACCAGGAACTGCGCTTTTCTTACACCCATCTAATGATGGAGCATTAGCTGAGTACGATGTATTCGCTTCTGGTGTAGCAGCAACTGCGGCTGTAGGTCTTTATTTAACCCGTGTGGGCACAGCATTAACAGCTGATCGATTGGCTGTTGAATTAAAAAGACCCATATTTATTAATAACACTACATCGATCCTTCTTATGGAGACTGCATCTGGATTGGTTGTAGATGCTATCCTGGATGAAGATGGCTTTAGAATTGACACAGAAGGTGCGCTCTAATTATGCCTAGCCAGAAGATATCCCAGTTTCCAGCTCAAACGACCGTAGCGTCGGGCGATATCCTGGCGCTTGTAACTGTTTCGGGCAGCACTTTCGATAATAAACGAATAGGAATTGACGTTTTAGATGGTAGATATCACGCGACTGCTTCGGGTGGTGCGGCATTAGAAATTGCTGTTGAGGCTCTTGCTTCTGGTAATGCTGCTTTAACTGATTCTTTAGAAGCACTTGCCTCAGGTAACGCAGGTATTGTTGACGCAGCGACTGCGCTTGCTTCAGGTAACGCAGGTATTTCCCTTGCGATTGCTTCCGGTAATGCTGCTGCAGCTGACGCAGCTACCGCACTTGCGTCAGGTAATGCTGCGATTGTTGATGCATCAGCTGCTCTTGCTTCAGGTAACGCAGCACTTACCGACGTCTCGGGTAAATACGACAAGACGGGTGGACCTATTACAGGCACCGTCACCGTCAAAGATCAATCGATCGGTGAGGTCGGAAATCAAGGCGTTCGTAACGGCACAATCACTCTTGATTTTGCTTCAGCAAATAATTTTGAATTTGTCCTTGATGGAACTGCTACGCTTGGTGCTCCGACAAACGCCAGCGGCGGACAGTGCGGGGCGATCACAGTCCGTCAAGACAGTACGGGATCACGTACGCTTGCTTATAACGCGGTATTTAACTTTGCTGGTGGTACTGCACCAACACTTACGACTACAGCTAGCGGGGTCGACGTAATCTCGTTTTATGTTTCGTCTCCGACTGAGATTCAATCCGTCGCTGTTTTAGATCTACAATGATACCTGGACAGGCTCAACAGTTCTTCGAAGCAGCCGCTGCTCAGTCTGGCGGCGGTGACGACACTTTTAAGGTCGCGCGCAGCTTGCGTTTTAACAGTGTTGACACCACTTATTTAAATAGAAATTTATCATCTCCAACTGGTCGTTCGAAGTGGACCTGGAGTGGATGGATTAAGCGATCACTTATTGGTGATAGACAGGAAATTATTGCTGCAGGTTATGATGGAACTGAATTTTTCTTTGACAATGACGACAAATTAAATTTTTATTATTATAAACCTGGACAAGGTTATGAAGGTTGGTGTTTAACAAGTGAGGTCTACAGAGATATCTCCGCTTGGTATCACATTGTTTTAATTTTTGATAGTGCACAAAGCACAGCTTCAGACCGCGTTAAAATTTACGTTAATAACGTTATTCAGACATTATCATACACTCATAGTTTTCCTCAATATTCAGAGCCTGATATTAATGCCACCAGTCAACCTCATTTTATAGGCAGATATAGTAACAGTAATAATGACTTAGCTAATTATTATTTAGCTGAAACTCAACTTATTGATGGTCAAGCCCTTAATCCTACGAGTTTTGGTGAGTTAGATGAAAATAACAACTGGAACCCTAAGGAATTCACTGGATCCTACGCACCTAAAGAACTTAGTAATTGGGTTGCCCAGCTTTCAGGCAGCACATATAACAATAACGTTGGAAAAAAGAAAGCTTTTGACGGAAGACTAAATACTGAGTGTGCAGCTGCTTCAGGTACGACATTAACATTTACGCCTTCATCTCCAATTACAGGACTTACAAAAGTAAGGATTCGTGCAAAACGTGATAATAGTGCTGACACTGCAACTATAGTTCTTAACGGCGTAGATATTTCTAGTAACTGGAATAATGGAGATGATAAAGATGTCGAAATTACAACAACTACCCTTACTTCACTTACTTGGAATACTCAAGGAAACGGGCAATGGTTTAGTGTGCGTAGAATTGAAATTTATTATGACGGCGCGTATCATACATTGCTTTTAGGCGGGATTAATTCTTTCTACCTCAAGTTCGACGATAATAGCAGCACGGCTGCGCTTGGTACAGATAGCAGCGGCAATAGTAATACTTGGACAGCAAATAATTTTTCTGTGGCAGCAGGTGCAGGCAACGACAGCTTGCTTGACACGCCGTCAAACTACACATCAGGTGGGACCACAGGCGGTAATTTTTGCACTTGGAACAATCTATCTACCAGAGACGTAACTTTTAAACAAGGTAATTTGCAGGTTTCACGCACTGGCTCTGGAGCAAGCGGTTGGAGAAATGTTGCTTCAACTATTGCAGTGTCTTCAGGGAAGTGGTACGCGGAATTCGATACAGTCGGCAGTCAAAACGGCGGCTTGTTTATCGGCGTTCAAAAAATTCCGGAAGATAACGGTCAATTCAACCCTCCGAGTTTCAGCAATAATATTTGTGGAATGACAGCCAACAGCTTTAGCTTAAATTGCTTTAGCGGAGCGAAGCGGACGAATGGCAGTGACGCCTCTTACGGATCTGGGATGTCACTAAACGACAAAATAATGTGTGCTCTTGATTTAGACAACGGCAAGATCTGGTGGGGTAAAAACGGAACATGGTTTGATTCAGGCGACCCTGACTCGGGAACCAATGCGGCTTTTACCGGATTGACTGGCACGTTTGTTTTTGCAGTTTCAATTTCGGCAGACGAGATAATAAATTCTAATTTTGGACAGAGAGCATATAGTTATAACAATAACATCTCAGGATTTAAAAGCGTATGTACGCAAAATTTTGCCGACCCAACGATTGCCGACGGTTCAACGGCGATGGATGCAGTCACATACACCGGTACTGGCAGCTCTTTTTCAATAACTGGCATCAATCACAGCCCAGACTTGGTTTGGTATAAGTCAAGGTCAAATTCTTTTTGGCACGGCTTGTATGACACAGTAAGAGGCGTTAATAACGGTATTTTTTCAAACAGTACTCAGGCTGAAACAAATTATGCAGCCATAACAGCTTTTAACTCTGATGGATTTACGATTGGCACTGTAGGAGATGTAAATACAAACAATGCAACGTATGTTGCGTGGACCTGGGACGGTGGAGCGTCAACAGTCAGCAACGGTGACGGAAGCATCACTTCCAGTGTCCGCGCCAATGCGTCTGCTGGGCAGTCGATTGTTAGTTATAACGGTGACAACAATGCAGGGGATACTGTCGGCCATGGTTTAAATGGAGCTCCTGAATTGATCATCATTAAAAACAGAGATGATGCATTCACTTGGTATGTTTATCACTCAGCCATTGGAGCGACTAAGTACCTGCGCTTAGACACAACAAATTCTGCGACGACAGGATCTGGTGCATTTAACAATACTGCGCCAACATCTTCAGTTTTTAGCCTAGGCCAAGATAACGCTGTTAATGACGGTAATAAAGACTATATTGCATATTGCTTTGCACCTGTCGAAGGTTATAGCGCGTTTGGTTCTTACTCCGCCAACGGATTATCTGACGGTCCGTATGTAAACCTCGGATTTAGGCCAAGACTCTTGCTGTTAAAAACTACAGGCAGCGCTGATTGGTTTTTAATTGATACGGCAAGAGATCCTTCCAACGGATGTCAGTACTATAGTTTTCCCAACCTCGTAAACGTAGAGGGTAGTGGTGTGCAGTTTATAGACATACTTAGCAACGGGTTTAAGTACAGGTATGGTGGCGGTGGATTAAACACAAGCGGAGAAACCATAACTTACGGCGCATGGGCTGAGCACCCGTTTAAAACCTCTCGTGCCCGATAAGATCTGATTTAACGGTTATACTTAACTTATAAAGTATCGGAAAAGCCGTGTTAGTTCTCGACGGAAAAACACTGGTTTATGACCGTCCGTTCTCTCACGACGGTATTAATTACCCAGCCAACTGGCTTCGTTTGACGACTTTGGCTGAAAAAGAGGCCATTGGTATTGAAGAACAGCCTGATCCAGTAGTACAGAACTACGATCAGAGATTTTGGTGGGGTGTAGATAATCCTAAAGATCTTGATGGGCTAAAAGCCACTTGGAAAGCTGATGCTTCTGCCCGAGCAAATTCACTTCTTGCTCCGTCTGACTGGTACGCCATCCGCAAAGCAGACACGAACGTAGCGATTCCCACCGATTGGGCTGATTGGCGACAAAGCGTCCGTGTGGCAGCGTCGACTAAGCAAACTGCTATCGAAGCTGTAACTACTGTTGCTGAGTTAGAAACGTATATCACGACGAGCACTGGGGAGGACAGTGATTATTCAGTTTGGCCTGCTAACCCTGATGAGGTTGCTGCTCGACCGCCTGAAGAAGAAGTGACTCCTGAGCCAACTCCCGAGCCCACACCTGAGCCGACCCCTGCACCAGGAGAGTAATCCGTGACTAATCGGTCGATTTTCAACCGGCGGTACACCTCTTATAGCCCTGCTGGCGTTGAGGTTTATCTACTAAACGGTGCTGGTATTTCGTCGCAGCTGAACCCGACTTTTGACTTCGAGCTTGGTGAGGACCTTGATTCCGGTTCTGTTGTTTATGTAAGCGGGGCAGTGATCCTTGCTGCATCTGCTGCTTCAGGAACCATCTCCGATGCTGCTTATGCGGTTGGAATCACGACTGTTTCAGGAAATGCAGGGGCAACTGTCCCGGTAGTTACCGACGAAATCGCGACTGTAGATAGCCAAAATATTACGCACCAGAACACTTTGACTCCCGGTCGTTATTACTATCTGTCGACTGTTCCTGGTCAGGTCACCTTGATCGAACCTTCAGGTATTACTGCTTCTGGTGGATTCCAAGCCTCGACCCTTGTGGGCATGGCACTCACTCAGTCTGATATCCACTTAGAAATTGATGGTCCTGTTTTCTTAACTCCCTGAGTTAGACTGTAATTAAAATATTCCGTCATGGCAGATCGTCAGCCTATTGTTTTAGTCAGCGGCGCATTCGCTGAACTGCCCCCGGGCGACGGAATTATTGGTGCAAGTGTAACTCTTATAAGTAATCCAAGTGGTTTATATACACTTGGCGGTGAACTTGGGTATGACGGAACTGCGATTACAGCGCTCGCTTCTGGTAATGCCGCCCTTTCTGATGTAGCTGGCGCTATTGCTTCTGGTAACGCTGCACTTGTTGATTCTGCTGAAGCTCTTGCTTCTGGTAACGCAGCTCTTACCCTTGCTGTTGCTGAGGCTTCCGGTAATGCTGCTTTAGCTGTCGCAGCTACCGCACTCGCCTCAGGCAACGCAGGTATTGCTGACGCAGCCACTGCGCTCGCTTCAGGTAATGCTGCTCTTACAGATGTAGGCGGTAAATATGATAAAACCGGTGGCCCTATTTCGGGAACAGTTCGTGTTCAAGCTCAGTCTTATTCAGATATAAAAGACGAGGGCCTTGAAAGTGGCACGGTTACTTTAGATTTCGGGTCGTCAAATAATTTTAAAATGACCTTGACTGGCACCTCAACTCTCGGCGCACCTACAAACGCCAGTGGTGGTCAATCTGGAAGTATTTTTATTCTTCAAGATGGTACAGGATCCCGTACGCTTGCATACAATGCTGTGTTTGCGTTCGCCGGAGGGACTGCTCCCACGTTAACGACTTCAGCTAGTGGGCAAGATGCGCTCCTGTACTATGTTCAGGATGCGAGTACGATTATTACAACGTCAGTCCTGAACGTTTGATATGTCGGCTCTTAAAGGCGCACTTCCCGCAATCGTCGGAGCGGCCAACGCTGGTGAAGACTTTCAAATAGACCGCAGCTTGCGGTTTAATAGTGCTGATACAGCGCATTTATCTAAAACTTTTAGTTCTTTTACGGATATAAATGTAGGCACTATATCTTTTTGGGTAAAAAGATCAGCTTTAGGTTCTTCTGTTATTGCTGCAGGGTGGGATGGAGCTGTTTCTTACAGCGGTTCAATTCAATTTGATTCAACTGATAATACTTTAATTGCAGTTATGGGTGGAGCTGCTGCTTACCAATTTAAAACAAATGCAGTATTTAGAGATTTATCTGCCTGGTATCATTGTGTCGTAGCCTGGAATCGCAGTGCTTCTGCTGCTGACAAAGTAAAGGTTTGGGTCAATGGAGTAGCGCAGACATCGAGTGATACAGGTTATCAGTCTTGGACCTCTGGTAATTGTCAAATATGGGCTAGTAACAGCGGAAATCGAATAGGCCGTGGCGATGCAGATCGATACAACAATCTTTTAAATGGATATTTAGCTGAGTACCATTATGTGGATGGTCAAGCACTTGCCCCGACTGACTTTGGTAAGTTTGACAGCGATAACAACTGGAACCCTATAGATTGCAAAGACAATCTTACTTATGGAACGAATGGTTTTTATCTGAAATTTGACGATAATTCATCCAGCGCTGCGCTGGGAACGGACAGCAGCGGTAATGGCAACACTTGGACTGTTCATAACTTTACAGCCTCAGCAGGGGGTTCAACTACACTTTCAATATCTGGCTACAGCAATCAACTTGGAAGCTACCCTTTAAGCAATGTTTATGACGGCAATACAAGCACAAGAGTATTAGGGACAGTAGGCGGTCCTGGTACAGTATCATTTAGTCCAGCATTAACAGGTGTTACGTCTCTTCGGGTATATCAGCAAAACTATACGCATTATTTAAATGGATCAGTAGTTACACCTTCTGCATCAACTGGATCCCCTGGCTGGCAAACCTTGCATAGCGGGTCAGCTATAACTTTAAGCAGTTTTGGTAACGC
>Ga0209645_1000406_pt1 | contig 22477 bp, 27 predicted proteins | sample ETNvirenome_6_30_FD_184070 | JGI IMG/M metagenome (GOLD analysis project Ga0209645, IMG submission 184070) | Marine viral communities from the Pacific Ocean - ETNP_6_30 (SPAdes) (version 2) | ecosystem: Environmental > Aquatic > Marine > Oceanic | place: Pacific Ocean | collected 2013-06-19
TCACGTAAAAGAAATGTTTCCATTGTTTAATATAGTAGCAATAGACCAAGTAGATTAGAGGGGAAAATGAAAACAAGTTTTGGAATTGAAATGAAGGAGGAAAAAAGTATGGCAGACAAAACATACGAAAAAATATTTGCAAAGGTATCAGGGCATTTCTTAACACAGGAATTGCCTGACAACTGGAGGGACTTTGATGATGAATATCTAGAGGAGTGGTTCACTGAGTGTGCACTGGACATCCATGAGTTGTGGGAGTGGGAAGAAGTGTACGATAGAATAGATAGAATTGTAGTTGATATAATAGAGTTAGGAGTAAAACTATGAAACATGTATGGTCACTAAAAAGATTAGACTGGGATGAGAAAAGAAAAGAATATGTAGAACGTTACACTAGTCTACACTGGAGCAGTCGTAAGGCTAGACGTGCAGCGATAGAGTACATAACAATTCAAAAAGCAGAAAAGGATTTAGAAACCTATGAATATCACAAGGGCTTTTATACCCTGACATCAGACAGTCAGAACACACACTGCATTATCTCAAAAAGTTTTGTGTCGTAGGAGGATAACATGACATACAATACATATCGAAAACAAGCAAAGACTGAACTTCAAAAACTTTTTCACTCAATTAGATCTAACAGGAAGGAGACTACAATGTGCCAACATTTAAAAAGACGTTTGAATAAAGTAAAAGTACTGCTAAGAAATGAAGAACTAGCAGATGGTTTGATTGCATATGACAATAAGAAAGAGACTTGGTTCTATGAGGATAACTCAGTCTATCAGGAGTGTAGTCGTTTATGGGTAGCAGAAAACTTAGCAACAAAACGTGTAGGCATGGGCTATGCTAGACAAGTGGATCAGTTTTACCAGAACAATGCTTATAGGAAAGCAATAACACTGGATGATATTTCACTATCAGATAGAGCATACTTCTCTGAATTACTGGGTTCTGAGGTAGCAAAACTAAGAACTCAATTACAAGCCTCAAAAGAACAGCATATTAAAACAATTAAAAGTATGAACTCTTTAAAACAAAAGGCTCAGAAATGGGATAAACTACAGCAATTACTAGCATAATAATTTTTACTGTAGGCTTGAAATACTTTTACACAATACCTACATAAGTACTATGAAAAGAAAGGAAAACAAAATGGAACTATCAATACATTCAGCTAAGACAGTACGCAGTGAAGCATTTGCAGCAGCAGTTGTAGCTACTGACAACTACATCGAACACTACCTTGGTGGTGAGGACAAGTATGCCTGTGGCTTTGCATGGGTGACAGTGCAGCCAAAGCACAAGGGTAACACTAAGCTAGGGCGTCAGGAACGTGAGATACTACGTAACATGGGACTGGAGTTGGACTGGACAGGTAAAAGGTTTACGTGGTGGAACCCTAGTAGCTCATACTTCCAGAACATAGACTGCAAGGAAGAGGGTGCACGAGCAGCAGCTAAAGTCTTGCAAGGCTATGGACTTGATGCCTGGGCAGGATCAAGGCTAGACTAGTGGAGTATGTCATACACATAAAAGGGAAGGGTGGTGAGTGCTTTGCTTACCACTCTACCAGAGAAAAGTCAGAGCTAGACAGGCTAGTAAAAAAATATTTGGCTATGAAAGGCATAACAGTTGAAGTTAAAAAGAGGATGCTAACCTAATGGAAACATACGAGATAATAGCTATAGCCTTGAACGCTGCATACATAGGTGTACTAATCTACATTGGGTGGTGAGACAATCTGTCATACTTGAAATAGAAAAGGATGAGTATAACTAACTTAAAGTATTACTAATAGAATATAACTTATATCTTTTATTTTTGTAGTTAAATAAACTATAAGTAATACTTTAAGTACAGTTAGAGGAGGTACTGGTGGCAGATGAAAAATACAAAGATATTATGGTGAAGCTTAAGTGTAAGACTGAAGAGGATCTAATCTCTAAACTCTTAGACGCAAACAGTGAATTGTTAGAAGCTATCTATGATCTACAGTGGTTTATGGAAGAGCAAGACATAACAGCAGAAGACTTTCACAAGTGGCAAGAAGAAAAAGAATTGAGGATATACCATTGAATATTTATATACCAGAACCCATAACTATACTATTAGCTGTGTTGTCGTTCTTAGCAGGGTTCTTATATAGGAAGCACAACGACAAAGAAGATATAGCTGACGCATTCGATGAAGGATTTGAAAAGGGAAGTAAGGATGTAGTAAAGGCTCTATCTGAATTAACAGGGAGGGACATACACATTGAGATGGAACGAGAAGACATGGATAGATGATCCACATGATGAAGTAACACACTGGATAGGAAGGATGGACAATGCGACACTTAAACTACGAGAAAGAGAAAGTTGTTGTTGTAGAACAGTATATCATTGCATTACAGAAGGATATAAGTGATCTGGAATGGGATGGTAAATACAAGAAAGCAGACAACCTCAAGAGAATACTGGAGGATGTCATGGAGCAGAGAGACAAGGGTGAAGTATACTACCCAATGTTTTAGGAGAAAGAAATGGCAGAAGCATTTACAGCATTGATGATCCTACTGGTTTTAGTAATAGGATTTATCTGGGTAGTATGGAGCGAGTTGAGTAAGTAATGCAACCAAAGGATCAACCAACACACATTCGTATTAAGTATGAGCCAACACAGAAGCAGACACAGACAGAGTGTAGGCTGTATGGTAAAGACTTTATCAACATGGCAGAGGCAGCAAGATACTGGGGCATCTCTCACTCTTGGGCAGTGGAACAAATTAGAAAGGGATGGAACACAGAAAGCTTTCCATCCAAAGCAAGGAAGAAGTACAAATGAAATGTTGGCACTGTGGTGAAGAACTAATCTGGGGAGGGGATCATGACTATGACGAAATGTCTGATGAATATGTCATGGAAACAAATCTCAGTTGTCCTGGATGTAATTCACTGGTGCTAGTTTACTTGCCAGGAGATAATGAGGATGACAAATAAATGTATTCGTGATATGACTGAGGATGAAAGACAACGATCAATTGAAAGGGAACAGATCAACAATGACAGCAGCAGTAAACAGCAACAACGAGATAACGCACCAACCATGCCCATTCGAGGAGTGTGCAAGCAGTGATGCCTTTGCTTACAACATAATAAAAAAGGTTGGTCACTGTCACTCGTGCAAAAGAGATTACCCAAGCAAGGCAAGGATGTTTGACTGGGCAAAGGAAACTTATCCAATGCCTACACCAAAGGTAGACCTACGTAACACAAAGATAATCAGTGGTAGGTTCGATGGCATCAGAGGACTGGATGAGGATGTAGCAAAGCTCTACAACATTCAGTTGCAGTATGGTGAGGGTGGAGTACCAGTTAGGTACGCATTCAAATATTCGAATAATGTAAAGTATAGAGGGCATGACGAGAAGAAGTTCTGGACTAAGGAACGAGGTGCACTGACTGACTTGTTTGGCCCTGACTTCAATGCAGGATCTAGCAAACGTATATACATCACAGAGGGTGAGTTCGATGCAGCTAGTCTGTATCAGGTTCTAGGTAAATCCTACCCAGTAAAGTCACTGCCCAGTGGTTCATTTAATGACGAGTTCCTAAAGAAGAACTTTGAATACCTCAACAGTTTTGAGATGGTGGTCTACGCAGGTGAGTTGTCTGATGATACAGGCAAGGCAGCAGCAGAGAAACTCTACAGCACAATGCCTGACAAGTTCTACTATGTACCCATGTCCAAGTGGAAGGATGCCAATGAGTTCCTGATGAATGGGGATGGTGATGACCTCAAGTGGGCAGCACTCAAACCTCAAAGGTTCAGTCCTGACAACTTCTTTGTAGGTGACTTGGAAGTAGAGAAGGCTATCCTCTACGAAAACCCTTACGAGTATGTACCTACTGGACACAGTGGCTTGGATGAAAAGCTACGAGGTATGGTCAAGGGTGGCATCACATTCATCAAGGCTATGCGAGGTCAGGGTAAGACTGAACTAGCCAGATACTTTGAGTGTGCTCTACTGGAACAGGGTGTACGCATTGGTCTCGTCCACATGGAAGAGATGAAGTCTACAACCTTTCGAGCTATGGCAACCTACGAGCTAGGTGTAAACGTCAGAACCAAAGAGGATGCAGAAGCCAATGGCTTTGATGAGCGACAGGTGATTGATGCAGGTCAGCGCATGGCAAGAGATGAACACACTATTCCCTTTGAGATGCGTAGTCATGAAGACCCAATGAAGATACTGGATCATGTACGAACAGCAGTCACAGTCTATGGTGCAGAGTTTGTATTCATTGATCACGTTCAGCGTCTAGCCTACCTGTCAAACTCTGGTGTAGATGCAGCTACCAGTACCCTGACAACTCTGGGTGCTCGAATGGCACAGCTTGCCAAGGAACTAAACATTGGTGTTATCTTTATCTCTCAGGTCAATGAGGATGGACGCACCAAGTATGCAGCATCTCTTGAGGAAGAGGCTATCATCTGTATCAAACTCAAGCGAGACACAGAAGCAGAGGATGATACAGAACGTAACACCACACAATTTATTGTTGACAAGAATAGACCCTTCTCTAAATTAGGGAATGCAGGGTCAGTCTACTACGATCCTGAGACAACGATACTAGAGGAGGTAGTATTTCAGGGATGAGGATACTTGTCAGTGACATAGAAACAAATGGGTTGGATGACAGTACAAAGCTGTGGATCTGTGGTGGTAAGGATACTACCACTGGTAAGATCTCCAGGTTCGATAACTGTCATGAAGATCCAGTAGCAAAGCAGAAAGCTATTGAGTGGTATGAGTCAGCAGACTTAATCATTGGTCACAACTTTCTACAGTTCGATGCACCAATGCTCAACAAACTACTCAAGCCAGGACTGATTGATCCACACAAAGTTATTGATACTCTGGTGGTCAGCAGACTACACGACTACGACATCGACATACCCAAGGGTGCAAGATCACCTCACAGCCTACAGGCTTGGGGCTTACGACTCAACAAACACAAAGGAGACTTTCATGAGTTTGATAAATTCAGTATCGAAATGGTTGACTACTGGTATCAGGACATCGAGGTTACAGAATCTCTGTTCAGTCATTTCCATGATATTATTTGGAGTCCTGATTGGCGTCAGTCTCTGAGGGCAGAGCATGATGTTCAGATAGAACTGGTACGAACAAAGTACTATGGCTTTCAGTTTGATAAACCAAAGGCAGAGTTCCTACTCAACTCTATCGAACAGAAACAGAAGTCACTGGAGGAACAGTTTCAAGTAGACTTTCCTCCCCAACTGACTGAGGTTAATCGTATCAAGTATCGACTCAAGAAGGATGGTACTGAGATGGCTACAGTTACCAAAGCAAAAGAGAAGTATGCCCTGACTAACGTAGAAGGTGATGACTTGGTATGCTCTGACTGGATAGAGTTCAAACCTGGATCACCCAAGGATCGTATCAAAGCACTCTGGGATGCAGGTTGGAAACCAGTAGACAAAACCAAGACAGCTATAGACTTCACTCGTAAGCAGGTTGGTGATCCATATGGTAAGTCAGTGGCGAGTATGACACAGGAGTTCTACGATCAGAAGAAGGAACACTTCGATAGGTTTGGTTTCACTGTTTCAGAGGCAAACCTTGGCACACTCCCTGACGATGCACCTACAGGAGCAAAAGCTCTAGCCCAGTGGTTGACACTGGAAGGACGCAGAAGCTCACTGGTTGAGTGGATAGGGCAGTGTGGTGACGATCTACGTATTCATGGTAACATAAACAACATTGGTGCTTGGACTGGTAGGTGTTCACACTCTGATCCTAACACAGCTAATATCTCTGCTCCCTTTCATGGTGAAGCAAAGACACCAGTAGAAGAAGTTAAGAAGCAGTATGACCAACATCTCAGAGCCTGTTGGACTGTACCCTCTACCTCTTGGCTAGTAGGTACAGACGCAGATGGGATTCAGTTACGAGTACTTGCTGACTACTTGTGGCGAATGTTTGATGAAGACCAGTATGCCCAGGCTATCATGAAGGGTAAGAAAGAAAACGAGACAGACATTCATAATGTAAACAAGAATGCTCTGGCAGTTCCAAATGGAACGAGAGATATGGCTAAGACTTTTATCTATGCTTGGCTGCTAGGTGCAGGAGTCGCAAAGACTGCTCAGATCCTGAAGGTCAACATGAAGGAGGCACAGGATGCACGTATTCGTTTTGAACAAAGTATTGGAGGACTTTATGACCTGAAGAATAAATATATCAAACAGGTTGGAGAGAATGGTTGGTTCAAGGGTTATGATGGGCGTAAGGTAAAAGTACCTAGCACTCACAAAGCCTTGGCAGGTATCCTACAAAATGGTGAGGCTTGTCTTATGAAGTATACCCTCCTGCGTTGGCACGACATAGCACGTAAGGAAGGGATTAAGTTTAAGATGGTTGGCTTTATCCATGATGAATACCAAGTAGAAGTGATAGGCACAAAGGAAGAGGCTGAACTACTTGGACAGATACAAGCACAAGCCATGCTTGACGTAGGACAGGAGCTAGGATTCAAAATTCCTACACCTGGCTCATACGACATAGGAAAAAATTGGGCTGAAACCCATTGACATATTGGGCTACAGACCCTAAATATAACATAGTAAAAGAAAAGGAGGGCAACATGCCATCAACACAAATAGACGTTAAAGGAAAAATTTCTTGGGCACAAGTGTTCGAGTCCAATCGTGATCGTGGAGAATTTCATAAAGCAAAAGATGGAGTTTATAAAGTTACTGTCACGACAGACAAGGACACTGTAAAGACCTTGGAAAAAGAAGGGTGCAGAAAAAAAATAAAAGAAGTTACAGATGGGTACGAGATAACATTTGATCGCCCTCACAAAGCTGATTATGACTGGCAGGGTGGTGCACCCATCGTTGCTGACATCACTGGTAAGGCTTGGGATTTAGAAGAAAAAGGTCTTATTGGTAATGGCAGTGAAGGAATTGTTAAAGTAGAAATTTATCCCAGTAAAATGGGAGTAGGTACACGTCTTCTAGGATTACAAGTCCTAGATCATGTGGTCTATAAATCAGAGGGTGGTTCCTCCCAACCACGTTCAATGTTTACAGACCACTCTGAGAGTTCTGGTGGCTCTAAGTCTTCCACCTCCTCCCAAGAACCACAGGACTCAATCCCCTTCTAGGTTTTTCTGTTTCCTTCCCCTAGAAGAATACGCCCTCACCTTTTTCTTTCATTTTTGGGTGGGGGCGTATATACATAAGGATATACAATGCCCAATATAAAAACACTCATCAAAGATATGGAAGACACAATACTAGGACTCAATGGTTGGGATCATTTACTCAGTCTAAAGATGGGTGATCGTATTGGTAAAGCAGCGACTTCAAGATTCAAAGCACCACAGAAACCACGAGGGTATCTGTCGTTCTCTTCTATTGGTAGTCCCTGTAAAAGAAAACTTTGGTACAAGATTAACGAGCCTGATGTTGCTCGACAACTATCTCCCTCAGACTTACTCAAGTTCTTTTATGGAGATATGATTGAAGAATTAGTTCTAGCTATCGCAGAAGCTTCTGGTCACACAGTGAAGGGTCAACAAGATCGAATGAGGATCAATGACCTGGCAGGACACAGGGATGCAGTGATTGATGGTATGACTATTGATGTTAAGTCTGCCTCTCCCTACTCATTTAAAAAGTTTGTTGAAGGTAATCTAAGGGAAGAAGATCCTTTTGGTTACATCAGTCAGCTAAGTTCCTACGTCTACGCAGCCAAGGATGATCCACTAGTCACAAACAAAACGCATGGTGCATTCCTGGTTGTTGATAAAGTAGGTGGAGGTCTGTGCCTGGATGTCTATGACTTTACTCCTGAGTTAGAGCAGAAGGAAAAGGAAGTAGACCAAGTAAAGGATATGGTAAAGGGTGGAATACCTGAGAGAGGTTTCGATCCAGTACCACAGTCAAAGACAAGCCCTAATACAAAGCTTCATCCTTCCTGTGGGTTCTGTGAGTTCAACAAGAAGTGTTGGCCTGAAGCCAGGAGATTCGTGTACAAGACTGGGGATGTCTTACTTGTGGATGTGGTGACTACACCAAACGTCCCAGAAGACTTGACATACAATGAACAGAAAGAAGTTTAGTGCAGCAGCACTCAAGGCAGGGTATCGTTCTGGCTTCGAGGATGATGTAGCCAAAGAGCTACGCTCCAAAGGTATTAAGTTCACCTACGAAAAAGAAAAGATTAAATGGGTTGACTTAAAAGTAAGAACGTATACACCTGACTTCGTTCTTGGTAATGGTATCATCATAGAAACCAAGGGACGATTTGTAGCAAACGATAGACGTAAGCACAAAGAAATAGCAAAACAATTTCCTGACTTAGATATTCGTTTTGTTTTTCAAAACAGTAGGGCAAAGCTATACAAGGGAGCTAAGTCTTCCTATGCAGACTGGTGCAAGAAGTATGGTTTTCAATACGCAGAAAAAACAATTCCTGATGATTGGCTAAAAGAATAGATTGACCTGATTAGGTTCTTCTATATAACTTGGAGGTTCCTGTGTTGTTTGAGGTAACAATGCTATTAGATGTAGATCCTGATGCAAACTTTATTGCTTCAGATAGTGTAAAGAAGAGTCTTGAAGAAATAATTCAAGACACTATATATGATTTAGATGATGTCAAAATTTTAGAAATAGATGCAAAGGAGAAGTAATGTTGACAAGCAAAGACTTAGAGGACATGGGATATTTTGAAGCCTTTCAAAGTGCAAAAGCAGTAGACCTGGAGGACTATGCTGAGTGGGTAGAGGACAAGATGATTACCTCTGGTGATAAAAGGTTTCTCGAAAACACAATGGGTTTGATAGGAGAGACAGGTGAGTTCTTTGAAAAGTTAAAGAAACATAAGAGGGATGATACACCCTTAGACAAAAAAGGTATTACACTTGAAGCAGGGGATATGTTCTTTTACTTCATCGCTATACTAAATCTTTTAGATATAAAACTAGATGATGTTGTAAAAGAAAACATGAAGAAGCTTGATAGCAGACAAAAACGTGGAACAATAAAAGGATCAGGAGACTATAGATGAAAGACATTTATGAAGAAGAGTATGGACCAACGATAGCCATCTCTGAGGAGATTCATGCCATGAAGTATCGTGGTAAGGGAGAAACATTTAAAGAAGCAATGACTCGTGTAGCTGAAGCATTGAAGGATGACGAGGGACACTTCAATAACTTTAGAACAATATTATACAATCAAAGATTCCTACCTGCAGGGAGGGTGCAGTCTGCTATGGGAGCACCAAGACGTGTGACTCCTTACAACTGCTTTGTTTCTATTACTATTGAAGATAGTATGGATGGCATCATGGAAGCAGCAAGACGTGCAGCAGAAACCATGAGACTAGGTGGTGGTATTGGATATGACTTCTCTACCCTACGTCCACGAGGCACACTGATCAAGTCTCTGGACTCTAAGTCTTCTGGCCCTCTGTCCTTCATGGGAATCTTTAATGCTGTGTGTGATACCATCTCCTCTGCAGGTCACAGACGTGGAGCACAGATGGGTGTGCTACGTGTTGATCACCCTGACATTGAAGAGTTTATTACAGCAAAGAACAACAGCGATAAGCTTACCCAGTTCAACATCTCTGTAGGTGTGACTGATGAGTTTATGGAAGCAGTCAAGGAAGACAAAGACTTTGACTTGAAGTTCGAGGGTAGAGTTTACAAAACAGTAAGTGCTACTGCACTGTGGGATCAGATCCTACGCAGCACCTGGGACTGGGCAGAGCCTGGTATCCTCTTCATTGATCGTATTAATAAGAAGAACAACCTACACTACTGTGAAACAATTGCAGCCACTAATCCCTGTGGTGAGCAGCCACTACCTCCCAATGGTGCATGTCTTCTTGGCTCATTTAACCTGACCAAGTACATCCTTGAGCATGATGGGAAGTATGTCTTCAACATGAACCAACTACGCAATGACATACCTCATGTTGTCAGAGCAATGGACAACGTTGTAGACAGAGCAACCTACCCTCTCAAGGAACAGGAAGAAGAAGCTAAAAGTAAAAGACGTATGGGCTTGGGTGTTACTGGTGTAGCCAATGCTATTGAAGCATTAGGTTTTGAGTATGGTAGTGAACGATTCCTACAGACCCTAGAAGAAATCATGGGAGTAATTAGGGATGTTGCATACACTACATCTGTTGAGTTGGCTATGGAGAAGGGTCCATTTCCTTTATTTACTCAGGCTTATCTTGAGTCTGGTTTTGCTAAGTCTCTTCCTCCTTACATACGTAATCTCATTAGCGAGTGTGGTATTCGTAACAGTCATCTTCTTTCTGTTGCACCAACAGGAACTATCAGTCTCTCAGCAGACAACATCTCTTCAGGAATTGAACCAGTCTTTTCCCATTACTACGACAGAACTATCCAAACATTCGATGGACCCAAGGTTGAACGAGTAGAGGACTATGGCTATCGTGTCTTTGGTGTGAAGGGTAAGACTGCTGATGAACTCTCAGTGTTCGATCACGTCAAGGTTCTAAACATTGCCTCTCGCTTTGTGGACTCAGCCTGTTCAAAGACCTGCAACACAGGTGAAGAAGTTACATGGGAAGAGTTCAAGCAAGTATACATGGATGCTTATGATGGTGGAGCTTCTGGCTGCACAACCTTTAGAGCAGCAGGTAAACGCTATGGTATTCTTAATGCTTCTACCTCTGAGGAAGTTGCCCAGGAGAATGACATTGAAGAGACTCAGGACTTTGTGGATGAAGGGGGAGCCTGTTACTTTGATCCTGCCACAGGACTTCGTAAGTGTGAATGAGCATACCTCATGTAAGAAGAAGGATTGCTCCTAGATATGGGAGCACTCCCTCACCCTGTATCAAGGTCTGTCAAATAGATGATGAAGGCTTTTGCAAAGGATGTAAAAGAACTATTGACGAGATAAGAAATTGGATGATAATGTCTGACTACGAGCAGACTATGCTACTCGCAGAACTACAGTGGAGAAAAGATCGTTATGGCTAAAGTGCAGATTGTTGGTGCAGCAGCTAACTCTCATCAACCTATGAAAAAGAAAACTTCTCAGTCAAAGAGAATCTCTTCTATGAAACTTGGCTCTATGAATAAGCATAAACGCAGGGCAACAAAACCATACAGAGGGCAAGGTAAGTGACATCTGAACTTAAGAAAAGAAATATGGCTCAAGGCAATCAAGCAGAGCAAGAGTTTATTAAACTAAGAGGCAAAAATTTTATTCGTAAGGCTACCTTCGATGAGGACGTTAACGAACACTGGGATGTTCTGGATAAAGAGTTTGGTAAGGTAGACGTAAAGTCTGGTAAACGCAGGTCACACAAGGGGCCAGTAGACTACACAATCTGGTGGGAGTTACGTACAGTTAAACGTCCACCTGATAATAAGCCAAAGGAAGGGTGGGGCGTACCCAATGGGATTGAACGACTGATCGCAGTCAGGTCTGAGGATTCCTTCTACCTCATAGACCCTGAAGATATCATCGATGATCTGAGGGAGAGATGCTCCTACAAGAACAAAGGTGACTTCTGTCTTTACTCTCGCCCAGGCAGAGAAGATCTCATTACTATTCTTCCCCTGGACTACGTAAAAGAATACGCAAAGCATGTGGTGAAAGTATGAGTGCCAAGAGTAAACAAGTAGGTGGCACACACTATCAGAACCTTGCCATAGAACCCATCGACTTTATCATGGCTAATGAGCTAGACTTCTGTGAGGGTTCTGTCATTAAGTATGTTTCTCGTTGGAGAAATAAGAATGGTGTCCAGGATCTCTACAAAGCAAAGCACATGATAGAGTTCCTGATAGAACAGGCAGAGGAAGAGAATGAGTAAGCCTACAAAAAAGAAAACCCTTGAGCAGGAAGCCCAAGAGTTTATTCAACAAGAGATTCCCAGTCGTGACATAGCGACTAGGGATTACTTCGCAGGTGCAGCACTGTCAGGTTTACTGGCAGCATCTGGGAAGTATCTACGATCAGACGAGATCGTTACTCAAGCATTCTGCTATTCCTGTCTGATGCTTGATCATAAAAAGACTAAAGATAAATCGTCTTAAACTAAACCCCCAGTTAATCCCTGGGGGTTTTTTTACCTAGTGCTGTATAAATCTCCTGCAATTTCTACAATACCAAGTCTTCGTTCTAGCTCTGTTTTTGGACCATCAGAATCCATTAAATAATCTTTTGCAGTTTTAAATTTACCCCCTGATATTTTTTCTGCTGCTCTATCAAAAAAGTCTCCACCATATTCATTCTTTTTTATTTCATAGTTTATTCTGATGTAGCCCCTGACTGACATTTTATTATTAGCTAAACCATCATCAAGGACTTTCTTTGCATTTGTTTTAGCAAGAGTTACTGACTCTTTTACAAATTGAAGTAACGCTTCTTTTTTTAAATCGTTATCTTCAAGTTGATCATAAGTTTTACCATCTGCTAGACCACCAAGACGTGCGTCTGATCTCCAGTTTTCAAATGATTCATGAAGTGTCTGAGACAAGTTATAAGTCATTAGGTAGTGAACAGATGGATTTTTTTCAGCATAGGTTTTGTAAACATCAAATTCTTTTAAACCCATTTTATTAAATTCACGTTGAATACCAGTCATAGGTGGTTCACTAGCGACACCTGTTAATTGTTTTAGGAGAGGATTCATTGCACCTACTTTCATAGGATTAAGAATTGAATACATTGGTATGTCATTCTCTCCATTAAAAGATTGTGTGTATTGAATTGATTTTATATCAGGAAGCATCCTGGTAGCTTGTGCAACGCCAGTATGAAAGTTTGTTACTTCTCCTGTAAGACTGACATCTCCCTTCGCATCAAAAGGATTTTGTCCCATCACATCTCTGATGTAAGGATTACCTGCTGCATCATAATCGTACTGCCCTACAAAGTCTCTTGATATTGTGGCAGGATAAGTAAGAGTTGCAGCCAAGTTACCAAAAGCTTTTTGAAAACCCTCTGTAACTTGGCCCTCTTTGTAGCTGTTGACCATTTCTCTAACAAAAGTAAAGTCTGCACTAAAGTCTCCAACTCCACCAAGAACAGTTTCTAATTCTCTTGCACTTGGGAGTGGTAAATTATTATTTATTCTATAAGCAATATCTCCTGCGTACATATGTCCAATAATATACCCAAGTGATGAAGATATATCTGCTTGTCCTTTTATCGCAGTCTCAATAGATCTATAGTCTACACTTCCATCTTTCTCTGCTGCTGCTGCGTAACCTAACATAAGAAGACTTGCTCCTGTCATCTGACGAACAACTCTATCTTCAGCAGTTTTTACTGGGTCAGAGGCAAGAGCAGTCTTAGAGATAAAGTGACCCCATACAGGTGTATAGTCTGACAACATCTCAAGATGATTTGCTACATAACGAGGAAATGGAATACCTAGAGCACCAGAAACTAAGAAGGGTACTTTTCTATTTACGTTAACTGCAAACCTAGCAGTCTTTCCAAAAGCAGACTCATCACCCACATAAGTTCGCTGCATGGTAAATCTATTTGCATCATCGTAAGCTTTACGTATTGTGTCCTGACCAAGATCCTCTAGTTTTTTACCACTAGAAATAAACTGTCCTACAGTCACACCCTGATCAGCTAGTTGCCTATCAAGACTAGCAAAAAAAGCAGCTTGTTTAAATACAGTGTCAAGGGCAGTATTAAATACGTTTACTGCTCTACCTGTTTTAGCTAAATAAGAATTTGAGCCTACTCCAAGTTCAAGTCGCATAGCATCATTAAATACTGCTGCATAAGTTTGAGGCATTTCTTCTGCAAACATATCTTTAAGAAGACTAGCCTGTGAATTATTCCACGTCATACCTCTGAGAGTTGCAGTCATTCTCTTCAGTGTTTTACCAGGTTCAGGAATTAAATCACCTTCTTTTGCCCCTTTACCATACCTAATCAGACCCCTAAAAAACTCATCTGAAATATCTACCCCTGCCAAAAGAACAGTAGAAGCTGCGTTTCTTATTGTTGTAGCAGGTTGAGATGTCATAAATGCAATTCTAGCAGCGTCAATTTCTCTTAAAGGATCAACAAAAAATCGCATACCTGCAGTTCTTTTTGCAGAGTTTTTAACTACTGAAGCAGTTAGCTCTGTAACAACTTGATCGTTAAAGGTAGAGATACCACTTTGAGCAAGTGTGGTTAAGTCTACACTTAAACCATCAAAGTCAGTCCTACCTAAATCAGAGCCAGTCATTTTACCTGCTGCTCTTGCAGCCTTAGAAATAATACTTTGCTCTGCTAGAATTTTACCTGCATTAGAAACTTCTGCTAAATATAATAATGAAAATTGTTCTTGAGACAGATTATACTTTTGTCTAATCTCATTTACTTTATCTACAATAGCTACATCTCCATTACGAATCTTGTTTGCTATTGCACTTGTAATCCTTTCCCCCTCTTTAATATCAAGCTCTTCCACAATATCAATAGTGGCTGCTGTCAAAGACCTCATAGTATCCATTGACAGACCAGACCTGAACACCCCATCAAAGTCAGGGTTAGATAGTTTGTTAAGAATTTCGTTACCTGCTAGTACCTTTTCAGGATCTAGTGGATCTAAAACTTTAGCAGTTCTATCACCAAGTTTTGCTGCTAAGACAGATTCAACATCTGAAACTCTTTGAGCAGCGTCCTGCTGTCTAGCTGCATTAGACGTATTAAATCTTTGATTAGCTGCTTTTCGTGCCTCTGCATTAGCACTAGCTCGTTTTGTTTCTTGTAAAGCTTCGAGAGCATTTTTACTTCTCGCTGATCTTCCTGCAATGTTTCCCCCTACACCACCAAGACCTAATCCAAATGCTGTAGATATAGCAGTATCTCTTACTAAATCTTTATTAGTGTATTCAAACTCAGGTACATCTTCAGTAAACTTTGAGGCTAGTTCTCTTTGTTCTCCTTTTTGGTACGATTGACCTGCTCCTATTATTCCTTCAGTTACTGCGCCAGTGGTTGCACCTACAATAGTGCTTCTGCTGACAACATTTTTTGAGAGAAGTCTTTTTGTGTAGTTTCTTATAGCTATTTGTGTTGCTTTACCTGCTGCTTTTGTTGCTAGTTTACCAAGACCAAAAGACCCCAAACCCAAATACGTAGAGGGAGCACTAAAGATACCTTCAGCAAAATCCCAAGCAGCATCTCCAAAGCTATCTCCTGCTTCTTCTGAAACATCCCAGGCATGTTGCAGCCTAGCAAAAGATTCTTTACCCTTTCTATTAATATCTTTATTCAAAAGATAATTTAAATCTTTAGCTTGAGTTACCTCATTCCAATCCTGAATCCTCATATGTTCAATGAACTTTTTTGTAAGACCCTCCATACCTTCTTCTTCCATTTCTTCTCTGGACATATTATACCTACCACCAGAAAAGAAACGCACTAGGTCAACTTGAAAGTCCTTATCATCCTTCAAGTCCATAAAAGAACTATCGTAGGCTCTCTGAGTATACATTTCTTTAGCCACAGTTAGCTCTCCTACCCTCTACCACCATTCAAGATTTCGTCCAGTGGGTCTACTGGACCAGTAAGATCATTTAAAAGATCGTCACTGCCTCCACCTGGTTCTTGATTTGTTTCAGGAATAACAAAGTATTTATTTTTTGCTATCTCGTTTAATGGAGTGTTATTAGCTTGAAGCACTCTCATTCTATCCACTAAAGGATTAATAACAGACTGAGGATCACCTAGAAAATTAGGATCATTATTTACTTCTAAGAAAACATCAAATGCGTTATTAAGAATTTCTTGGGCAGCACCTGCATCTTCTCCTTGGAAACCCACATACTGACCACTATTGTCAAAGTTTAATTGTACACCAAGGGTATTCGCCATGCTTTTAGCAATAGTAGTTTGAATAGAACTTCTTTCACTGGGCGTTATAATTCCTGCTCCTCTACTACTGTACTCCACAGGAGTAATAGTTGGCCCTGAGCCTGTTGTTAAATTAGACATTGTTGTAGATACTGCTGCATTAAATTCTTCAGCAGATTCTGCATTCCATAGTGCATTTACTAAAGTTAAATTCATAGATTCTTTCCCAGATAAATCTCCTTGAAGAATATATTTAACTGCAGATTCTACTTTGTCTGGTTCAACAGCCTCAACAATGTATTTACTCAAAGTTTTAAGGTACTCTTTATCTAATTCTCTTGGTCCTAGTTTCGCTAGATTTTCAAGTTCAATAGAAAGCTGACCACTTCTTTCGAGAACTGCAGCAGCCTCCCTAGATAAACCAAAAGCTTCTGCAGCATCAACCCTAGCTACAGCAGCGTCTGACTTTTCTTTTCTAGCTTTCATACGTGCTTCTATTACAGGAATTATATTATTTTTACGCCTTTCCAAAAGCGTCTGCATAAACTCTTCAGCCCTAATTGCTGCATCCTCCTGGCGATTAATCTCTGCTACTACACCTGCTAAAAATCCCATAGTTATACCCTCGCCATCAGACCTCTAGGTGCAGCCTCTGGCTCACCAAGATCCATTTCCATTTGTTGTGTAGGCTCTGCTTTTGCAACAACCTTGGGTGCAGATTCTTTACCTTTAGACTTAGCAAGTTCACTCTGTACAAGAGCCATCTCTTTATCATCCTCTTCCTGCTCATCCTTTTCAAAGCCTGTCTTGTACGACACACCAACTTCATCTGCTACAGTCTCAATAAACTCATGCACAGTAGGCGCAATGGTCAGGCTTATATCAATAGTGTGTATGCCCTCAGACACAGCACCCCTCATGATACCCTCAGTCAAACTCTTTACATCAACACCCTTCTGTAAAAGAAGCATCACAGTGTCTAGTGCCTCTACATCATTAAGCCTTGTTAAGTGATAACGTAGCGCCTCTTCAGGATCGTTAATCTCTGGTGGTCTTTCATATGGTCTGCCCTTTGGTTCAGCAGTAAGAGACTGACCAGGAATAGGTCTTTGAAAAACCTTTGGGTTTGGTTTACCTGTGCTCTTAGGGCTAGGTTTTACCTGTGGTTTAGGTCTGGTGTCTCCCATAACTGGTTGCTTAAATACTTTCTCAGCCTGGGGATTCATACGTGGTAGTGCCATGCTTGTTACCTATTAACTTTCTCAAAATATGCCATAACAGATCTTCCTGTAATATCACCATCTCCATCTGACCTCCACCCAGGATTTTTCTTCCAGGCTGCAGAGTTCTTCTTATAGAGTACAGTATCAGGATTTTGTTTTATCTCATCTACGAGATCTGGTGCTGCCTGGAGGATTGCGAGAGGTACACTGCCATCATAATCCCAGTAGTCTAAGTACTCCTCATAAAGTCCAAGCTGCTCTACATCAGACATCTCTAACACGTCTTCTTTTGTAATACTTTTGTTTAGCTTATCAAAGACACCATCCTCTTCAAACTGGAGTGGCATAAACTGTGCAAGACCTACTGCCTTGGTATCTTTGTTTTGGGCTTTAGGGTTCATTGCACTCTCGCCCTGAAAGATCCTATAAAATTCGTTTGCACTTATCCCATACTTCTCTGCCATGCTGTTTACTTTAGCTATTGCTGCCTCACTGAGCATACCCTTCGCCTTGGCAGGGTAAGAGTATTCTGTTCCATCCTCCTCAACAATAGAACCCTCAGACACAGAGCGAGGTCTTGCCTCTGCCATTTCTGCTAGTGACATTCGATACCCATTCACAGCATCAAGGGGAGTGCTAGGTCTTGCCTTTGGTTTTATCTCATCAGGAATTTCCCCTAATGCCCTCTGCCCTAGTTGTTTTGCAGAAGAAGTTTTATACTTAGTTCGTTTACTACTAACTCTTTCAGTAGGTCTGGGTTTTGGTTTTGTCAGTTTAGGATCTGTGTACATATTGTTATCCTGTCATTACGCTTTTAAAATCAGAAGAAAAGAAAATCTTAGTCATAAGCGAACCAAGAGCCTGTTGCTCCTCTGCATCAAGCTGCTCTCTGATTGCTTCTAATTTTTTATCACCTAGTAAAATACTCAACGCACGATCAGCAGCATTCTCTGACTGTGTAAAGGAGTAGTCCATAATATCTCTTTCTCTCTGCCAGATTTCATCTAATGTTTTTAGAGTAAGAGCATTGACTGTTTGTGCATACTCCATGTTAGACTCGTTAGCTGCAGCAGTATTGATAGTGGCTAAGTTCTGTCTCCACTGAGCATTGGCCTGTGCAACTACAAGATAGTTCTGAGCATTAAACATTTCTCTTTGATTTTGAATCCCTGCATTAAACTCTAGTAAAGAGTTAACTTCATCAGCATTGAACTGCTTCATAGCATTTATTTGTGCAGCATTAAACTGATTGACTGATGCTGCCAGGTTTGCAAAGAACTGGTTAGTCTGATTTTCTGATGTTGCGTTAAACTGTTGAGCAGCGTTTGCAGCAGCCTGATCAGATAGAATAGAACTGATCAAAGACTGTTGTTTAAAGAGTGCTGTCTGTTGTTCGTTGGCTAAGTTTGCCATGTCTATTTGTAAAAAGTTTTGAGCATTTTGTACTTCAGCTTGCTGCCTATTATTTAGATTCTGTGTATCAAGCTGAGATAAAGCAGCAGCCTCTGCCATAACCAAGGCTTGCTCATTACTTAAATTTTGTAACTCCATAGTATTTGCAGCCTTAGAGTTTTCTAAAGCTATCTGCTGTTCAGCAGTAAAGTTCATGTTAGCTATCTCAGAAACTTTAGCAGCGTTCATTACTTTAGTTTGAAATGCTTGATCAAAGTCCTGCTGTAAAAACTTAGCTCTTTGCTCTGCTTTAAACAAAGCCATCTGCTGTTTATTACCTGCATCTATTTGTGCAATAGGAAGAGCAGCCTCCATAGCAGCTTGTATGATAGCTTGACCTGCCATACTAGAAGCACCAAGACCTCTCTCAGCAAGCATCTGTGTAGCTTTACGCATAGATCCTGCAGCCCAAGCAGGTGTTTCACCACCCTCAAACTGTTGCATAAGTCCTGCGAGTTCATCCTGAACAGAAGCAGCCTGTACCTCACCAGTACCAAATGCTTCACCTACTTTAGTTTGGTCTACACCAGTGCCACTAATAAGCTCACTGGTTCCCTCCATCGTTTCCACTTTTCTGGCATCTGGTGCATCAACATCAATAGCGTCACCAGTAGCTGCCTGAAGGTCTGAGACAGAGCTTTCTTTTTGTTCTTGTGCTGTGATAGTTTTTGTAGGACCAGTAGATGTTGCTGCATCCATATCTTTTGTTGCAGCCTTTACATCCCCATACGCTTGATTTGCATTGTAAGTTGCAGCCCCTATCTTTTGTGGAACATCAGCAGTTGTAGCAGATCCAATCTGTGCCACCTGATCACCTGTCACCATTGGTGCAGTACCAAGTGCCTGACCTGCAGTAGACTCTACTACAGTTCCATAAGTGTTAGGATCAATGTAAGAAGTAGGAGCAGCAGCGATAGCACCCCCTGGTGCAACAGTGGCCTGGGCTAAAAGATCTCGTTGTGCTTGGGCAAGACCTTCAGCAGAAACATCTACCTGACCTGTAGGTTGATCCTGATTTATACCACCTGTTTCTGGGGGTTGGTCTTCTTTTTCCTGTGCTGCCTGTTGATCTTGAATGTTTTGTAAAGTAGCAGGATCAGAGAGATATGACTGATAGGCATTAAAGTATGCGTCTTGATCATACCCTGGAAGGTTCATGTCAACACCTTGATTCTGCAAGTATGTACCATAGTCAGGAAGACCAAGGTTAGCTGTACCCATATCAAGGGCAGACTTTGCATTCATGGCTGTGTCATATCCCTGAGAAAATGTGCCATCAGGATACTTAATTTTAAAGACACCACCATCTTCAACAACAGTGCCACCAGGCTTAAAGTTCATAGCAGGGTTTACTGTACCACCTGGATTAAATCCTTGTATGACACCACCTTTATTAGCAGCTACAGCAGCAGAACCACCCTGAGTTTGTTCTTGTGTAACAAATCCCTGTACTGGAGAGTACCCAGGAGGAATAGGCTGACTAGGAACACCATTAATATGTTGTATATACATCGACATACCAAACCTATTTCTGTAGAGTACATTTTGAAAAGCAGGAGCAGTACCTGCAGCCTGTTGTTCTTCTAGTGTTTGTGGTTTGTAGAACTGCTGCATTTCTGCAGCCCTGTTTTGAAACTGTGTTTGTTGTTTGTTTAACCCCTCTTGATATGTGGGAATAGGAACTTCAGTAAGACCTGTTTGATCACCTCCATAAATAGGAGTTACCACACCAATGTTAGGAGTCTGTACAAAACCAGGACCAGTGTTGATTGTACCAGAACCAATACCTCCAGTGTATCCTGTTCCTCCCCCTATAGTTCCTGTGTTTACTGTACCTGTTGCCCCAGTTCCTCCAGTAGATCCAGTGTTTGAAGTATCTTTTTTGTCTTCCTTACCCCACTCAAAAATATCTAATTCATCATCAACAGATCTATTAGGGGCATACTGATTATAAATGTTTTGTGTCTTTTGCCTTTGAGCTTCTTCTGTGGCTGCTAAGTTATCAGGTCTGATATAAGCTGCAGTTGAAGATATATTGCCACCAAGCTGCTGAGATAACCACAGTGCATTCATACCATGATCATTTATTCCACCTTCTTCTGGTGCTAGTTGCCATTGGTCAGAAAGTAATTGTGCACCTTGATCAACAGCAGAATTATTACCATAGAAATCTTTTTGTCCTCCAGGATTATATCCTGCAGCTTTTAGGATAGCATCCTTTTTAACAGAAGCCATAGTATCATTTGGATCAAGACCTAAGCTCTCATATACAGCATTCATGTCAGTAGTTCTAACACCAGTATTCTGAGAAAGGTATGTTATATCTGCAGCTTTCTGTAAAACATCATCACTGATTCCTGATAAATCTACAGAAACATCAAAAACACTTACTGGCATAAGTTGTTCTGAGCCATCTGTATCTGTAAAAGATATTGTACCATCAGAATTTATAGTGTGTCTGTCACTGCTCCTGATTGCTTCCTGTGAAGCAGAATCAAGATCTTCTATTTTCTGAGCAGTATAAGAAATAACACCTTCTTTTATAATGTATTTAGTCCCAGGACCAGAAGAAGTATTAGTAGTATTATTTGCTGCAGCACTAGCAGTGTTTGTTTCACGAGGCATAGCCTCTTCAAAAGGAATTACAGTATCTTCAACTGGTACTAGTTTAGCAACAATACCACTTCCTTCTTCTCCTGCTACTTTAGTATACTTTTGCCCATTAACTGTTACAGAATCGCCAATGTTAGTACCTATAGAAGCATCCTTTAGGTTATCAAATTTAATTGTTGTCATTCCCTAGTACCTTATAATGATAAAGTCTTCCAAAGTTTTACAGTGTCTGCTCTAGTAAAATCCTGATAACTTTCTTTTAATTTTTCTGGCATATCTACCCACTCAATAGATGCCCCTGTTTCCTTACATACATTTAAAGCAACCTCGTAAAAACTTTTCTCAAACCCTGTACCCATGTTCCAGACACCTGACTTTTTTATAGAGAAAAATCTTTGATGATATTCTATAATCTTGTCTACGTGAATAAAATCTCTGTAGAAATATTCTGAGTTCTTGAATAGCTTGACCTTTCCAGTTTTCTTTGCTTGAGTTAAAAACTTAGTGTGAGGACTTGCTTGATCTCCTTTATGATCTTCGTTAGGACCATGTACGTTAAAGTACCTAAATACTTGAGTTATTATGGGAGCTTTTCTATTTTGAATATAATACTCAAATAGTGCTTTGCTTCTAGAGTAGTGGCTTTGTGGATCAAGATCTGCGTCTTCTCTAAAACTACTAGGATCTTTGCCATACACTGAGGCACTACTTGCAAACTGAAAGTTGACTCCCTTTTCAATACAATCTTCATACAAGTAAATAGAAGATTCTATATTCTGTCTTACTATTAGTCTTACATCTTTTTCTGTTGTGGAGCTTATTGCCCCTAAGTGAACTACCCAGTCTAGTCCATCTAGCAGTGGATACTGCTGACCCCATTCGTAAGTAGAAACTTCGTGCTTTTCTTTTAGGGCATTGACCATGTTTTGACCAATGAACCCATTGCTTCCAGTAACTAGGATCTTCATTCTTGGCTGTCACCCTTACCAACACGATAGTTGTCTTCTACAGAGTCAGGAGTAGAAACCTCTAGGATCGTACCTTCTTCTAAGCAAATGACTTGATGAGGTACAAGAGTCGTGTTCGTCCAGGCATCGCCCTCTCCCAGGGACTCAACGTTAACAGTGGCATCCTCTGTGTCAATCCAATGAACCTCAAACTTGCCTGATAAAACGTACCAACTCTCTTCCTTATCCTTATGGAAGTGCATAGAGAATTTAGAACCAGAATTAAAAGATAAAAACTTACTACAATACTTGTCATTAGTTACCCATATTAGCTCAGATCCCCAACCTTTT
>Ga0209645_1000407_pt1 | contig 22456 bp, 20 predicted proteins | sample ETNvirenome_6_30_FD_184070 | JGI IMG/M metagenome (GOLD analysis project Ga0209645, IMG submission 184070) | Marine viral communities from the Pacific Ocean - ETNP_6_30 (SPAdes) (version 2) | ecosystem: Environmental > Aquatic > Marine > Oceanic | place: Pacific Ocean | collected 2013-06-19
ATCATATGATGCTATATTCTGTCAAGCCCAAGGAGAAATAATGTACATATTTTTGGATACCGAAACCACCGGACTGATGCCTGACCTGCATGAGATCATCGAGATTGCACTGATTACAACCGACAGCCAGTTCAACATAACCGGTACACATGTTTATAAGATCAAGCCGCAGAACCTCAAAGGCGCAGACCCAGATGCCCTTGCCATCAACGGATACACAGACGCCGGATGGGCAGATGCTATGGATCCGTTCGAAGCAGCACATGCTGTGCGTGAAGTACTCGACATCCACAAGCGCAGCATACTGGTGGCCCACAACCACATCTTCGACCTGAACTTCCTACAGCAGCTATTCCGTCGAAACATGATCGACGAGCAAATATGCAACCCCATAATAGACACCCGAGGAGTAGTGCTCGAAACCTTCAAGCCCTTTGGACTGGGGGGTACTTCCATGAATAAAGTTTGTTTCTTTCTGCAATGGGAAAAGCCACAACACCGTGCCTACGATGATGCCAAACTCTGTCTCCGCATTATGAAAGCCAGCAAAAGAAGTTACCTCAATAATGCAATACGCTTGCTCATTACTCGGCTTTGTGATACAATAGGATTGAATTATTCATGTATGTGAATGGTTTTCTCCTCGTAGGGCAGCCCCCGATTATTATCCTATTCTTAGAGCAGTGGTTGGTTAAAGAGTATTGGGCTGTCCTACTTTCTTTTTAGTGAGCTAACTCTACGCCCACGACCAACCTTAGACTTCTCACGACGCTTACGAGCCAACTGGCTCTTAGACATCTCACCTCTGGTCTTTGGTGTCTTCTTTGACACACGCTTTGTTGGACGACAGTAAGGTGTCTTCTTGCCACCTGCGCCACATGGCTTGCCACCCTGCTGCCTCCAGTCTTCCTTTTGCCAGCGTTTCAATGAAGCACCCTTTTTTGTCTTGCGTACCTTGCCTTTGCCCTTACGACACTTAGCAATGGCCTGAGATGCTCTTGCACTTGGAAAGACTTTGTATGACCGTTTGACTTTTTTGTAACACGCGTCTTTAGGCACAACTACACCTCTGCATTTGAACTTTTACAATGCTTAAAATATTGAATTATTTTGTATAAATTAATGCCAGGACATAATGTATTTGCCCAATCACGATGACATGACACATCGTTCCATGTAAGGTCATACTCTTTACATAGTTGATCTATTTTCCATTCAAGCTTTTTGCTTTGCTTTGGAGTTGGTGTAATGTTTTCAAAATTGCCTACAACACAAATGCCAATCGAATAACGGTTCTTGCCTTTGACATGTGCACCAATCTTGTTGACTGGTCTGCCCTCTGCCAATGAACCATCACCCAATATAATGTAATGGTAGCCAATGTCTGACCAACCATTGTTGTATACATGCCAATCTCGAATGTCATCTACAGTAGCGTTTGCATTAGATGCACTGTGATGCACAATAATCTTTTTAATTTGTCTCATCGATTTGCCCGACAATATCCCCAAGTAATGCTGCGCCAAGAGATAACAAATCATAAGCCAACTCCTGTTTCTCTTCACGGTCTAAGCCACCTTTGCTAAAACGAATCAACTTGCCCAACAATCGTATGGCTTGTACCAACACCTGCTGGTCTACCCTTACTTTCCTCATCGCTTTTTACCTTTGCTATAGGCTTTGCGTGCCTTCTTAGCTGCTGCTTTGGTTTTCATGTGGGCTTTCTTCTTCGGCTTTGCCTTTACTTTCGCCTTCATGTATTTCATCGATACCTCTTATGGTTATTGTGGTGTGGGGTTCTTCATTCAACGCTGCCATATACTTAACTGCGCTGATTGATACTACTATATTATCATCTAATAAGACGCCTGCGTCAACCAAACAATCCAAAGTGCTTTTGATGCAGTTGTCTATGTCGGGCTTCTTGCTTTTGTATATGCGACGCACCTGACGCTTTGGAGTGTTTGCCAATCGCTTAAACACATACTCAACATGTATGCATGTATTGTCTGTCAACGCATCCTTTGTGTTTTGATTGCGTAGCTGAATAATGGCTGACTTCTTGTAATCCGTATAATGCTTTGGCAGATAGGCACGCCCCATCCGTGTCACCCGTGGACGAGGGGCTGCTACTGGCTGTCCTTCTATTACCAGTTTCATTTCTTCTTGGTAATCTTGCTAACAGGCTTCTTTGACCACATACGGCAACTCCAGTAACCTGCTTTGGTCTTATCTGTTTTGCTTGAGCAGTTGTGCCTTTTGCGAAAGTTAGAACGGGCTTTGGGGTTGTCTCTGCGGATTTCCATGTTTGGATCTCCAAACTTAACAGTCTTTACATTCCCACTTTTTGTCCGTACACGAACAACAAATTTCTTTTTGCCGTAACCGGCTTCGCCTTTCTTTATTCGTCGTGGACTATGTGGTTTTTTAGGCTTGGCCTTGGCCTTGGATTTGGGCATGTTTGTATCCTACTACTGCTTTTATTTCTTTAACATCGTTTTCGATGGGGTTTAAACGACCATGCAATCCTGCAATGGCTTTGCGAAATACCTCTGTCTGCTCAGCATGCTCTTGGTGCAAAATAGTTTTCATGTCATCCAAACGGTTGCATATTTGATTTTGCGCTTCCATTTGTTTGTCTATCTGCTCAAGATGTTTGTCTACTATTTGAGGTATGTACTTGCCTGCAAACTTACCAAGTCCCCATAAAATCGCAACTGCCAATGACAATGCACTGACAGGTCCAGTCAAAAAGTTCATTACCATTTCTTGTGTGGTCATTTTATGCCTCAGTATTTAGCTTACGCCATTTCAAATTAAAGTCCCATGTTTTCGTGGGCGATGGATTAGCACCACCGTTAACCGTATCAATAAACATATTAAACATGACGCCTAATAAAACAGTATCAGCGGAATCATTTGAAAAGCCGCTGGTGCTGTCTTGTTGTTGTCCAATTACAGTTTGAGGATACTCTAAGGGGATAGATGTCTTATCTGCATAAGCCATAAAATCACCTTGGGTTAAACATATTGTTTTATTGTCTGAACCGTCTATGCCTTGTGCAACTGTAACTGTATGAACCAAATGTTTAAGGTCTATTCCAGCAGCATAAGCATATATAGTTCCTCTTAGACCGGCTGTTGTTTGGTCTCTCATTCTACGAACAAAAGCGTCATTAGCTATTAGTGTAGAGCCTGATTTTGTATGAAGAAAACCGTGCCCATAAAAGCCTCCTTTAGGGGCTGAACTGAAAGGTGGAGGACTTAAAGAACTAAACAAACAAACACCTAAGGGATACCCTATATCTGTTTGGTAAGTGCTTCCCGATGTCATGTTGTAGATTTCTATAGATATTTGAAAAACTGCATTATTTCCATCACCATTGTCTAAGTCATCAAGACTAAAACCGGTGTCGAAATAAACAACACCGACATCATTTCGAGGAAAGTTATTAAAAACACCAACTGCATTATTTGCGATTGAAATCCGATTTTCATAACCGCTTTGAGGACTGGCTGAAAGCGTAAAGGTTTGATAACTTTGGGCGTCTGTCTGTAAATCTGATGGGGTTAATGAAGTCCAAGCACCAGCATTACCACCACCTCCACCACCACTGTCAGTAGCAGGAGGTATGGCAACATTCTGAAAGTTTACTCTTGATATAGGCATTACTCTCTCCAGTAAACTTCAGTCTTTGTCCAAGTGTATGTGCCTGCATCAACCTTTGCATGAATGTAGATTTCACCCTGAGTGTATATGTTGGCTTCTACTTCATATAAAGCCACACCAACGGTGTTAGTCGTTACACCAGTCGCAAGTGTAGCTTCTGTGTCAGGAATAAGGATGTCATCACCAGCCGCATCACGGCTTACTTGAATGCTTACCTTTGTCGTTGAAGACAAAGTACCACGCACACGAATAAGGCTCAGTGTAATGTTGCTGGGCAACTCCACACTCATGTACTTTGCAGCTGCATAAGATGTAGAAGTGACCGATACTGAGCTATCTGGTTCGACTATCTTTTGTTTGTTTAATTGACCTGTTTGTGCCATGATGCACCCCCTTATTTGTATACATTATTTTGGTGACAGTATAGCCTCTTTCTGTTTCTGCCTTTTTAATTCTGCTCTAATAAACATTGCCTCTGGCGTATCATCTCGTGTCATTGACATCAATCCCAACTCATAAGATAATGCTGCACTCATCTGTAACTGCATTGGATTTGCCATGCCTGTCTGCCGATACAAATCTTGTATCGCAGAATAATACCCACGGTCATACTGCATTTTATCAATACCAAGGTTCATTATGTCAACATCAGATGCGTATTGCAACTTTAAAGTATCCATAAATCGCCTTTGCAAGCCTGTAACGAACAATAAACTGTCAAGTGAATAAAACACTTTTTCAGCTATATCATCTCCAAATTTATAGGCTTGTCCTTTATAAGTTGGATCACCTTCTCTTGGTGCAACTTGTTCTACATTAAATATGTATTTAAACTCTCTACCGTACAAAGGTGGTTGCTTTTCCATTAAAGCCACATAATGAGGCGGTACAAATCGTGTGCCTTGATACGGGTTTAATTTACCCTTGCCTTGATATTGTCCTGCCAAACCAAATAATATATTTGTAAGAGGCATTAAAGGTTGTCGATCTATTAATGCTTGTGCAAACTGTGAAGTCAATTCACCTGATGAAATATCAGCATCTTCATATGCTATTGATGCACTAATCGCTGCTGCATAAGCCATACCATCAATTAATATGCCCATGCTTTCATATGCTGGATTGTAAAACCCTACAGCCATTTCGTTGCGTTCTAAGCCTTTATTGGTCACATATCGGAATATGCGTGCATGTTCTCTGGTGTCACCAACATAATAACTTTCCTGCTGCTTAGCATATCCTTCTTGTGCACGCAATATACGCAGTACATCACCCTTACCACGCCACAATGCACCCACAACACCTTTAAAACTCATCCATTGAAACGACCAAAAAGCAACGGTACTACCTGCAATTTTTTCCATTGAACTGTTGCGTGCCTTACCATAGTCTAACAATGCCTCACGGCTTCTGGTTGCTGCTTGCTGTGGGGTCAGTCCGTCGTACAAGGCCTCCGCAAATACAGCACGGCGCAATCTCATATCAGTGTAATGCGACCACATGGTGTACCGTGTACGCTTCGATGGATCTAAATACCATCGCACAAACTGCTGTGATTTGGCAGCCGTTTGAAACTCACTCGTCAATGCCAACTCACGCATCAATTCTGACATAGAAGTCTTCTGAAATTGCGCTGCACTAAAAGTAGTTGCTATGTTTTCGCTGCTAACTAAGTCTGCATATTGACCGTAAGTAATGGTTTGACCATTGCGTGTAACCATCATGACTTCATCAGGAGCCCAGTTGCCACGAACAAACTTATGGTCGGCATGCAACCAAGACAAACTGCGCAATGTATTGTTTATACCCAATTCTGTTGACATCAACAATGGCGCACTAATCAAGTTTACACCAAGGTATCTGGTATTCGGTGCACCCATACCACCCAATAGACCAGTATTGGATATGCGATTTAAAATATCAAACATGTTTCCTAACATGTAAGATCTATTTTGTTGGTATATTTCTTTTCTGCCTTTTGCATAGTTCTCTGTATACATTCTGTAGTTTTGAATTATATCGGTCCAGTCATCGCCTCGAGCCAATGCTTTCAAGTTTTCAAACTCTTTAAACATTTCTTGACCCATAAACAGTGCAACACCCTCAGAGGGTAATACAGACAAGTATGGACGGTACATACCAATAATTTCGGCTGCAAAGTTATCTGTGGTTGCTGGTCCAATGGTCACACCATAGCTGCGCAGCATGTTGTCTATTTCTTTTTCTACATACACCAAGGGTGCAGTACCAGCCACAAGTTGCGACATGTCATCAGTAAACAATCGCAAGTCAGCAAGATTACCTGTATATGCACCATTTAAACCAAAAATGCCTGCAATGCCTGCTCGACTATACTTTGGCTGTGCTTTAAAATTAAAACCAGCAGCCTCTAATAGTGCGTGAAGATCATAAGTAAATTGTTGATATGCTTGACCATAGCTACCTTTGTTGACAATCTTTGTAAGGTTTCTCGACGGTCCTTTGTTTGCAACTTTGGCTTTGACCATACCATCAATCATACTGGTTGATATTCTACCCAGATCCCGTGAAGACATCATCAATACTTTTTCAGCACTCTTTCCAATGGTGTCTACTAGTTGTCGAGATGCACGAAACACATCCTCATAAAATTCATCGGTTCTTTCTGGATATATTTTACGCAGTTGTTCTTCAAAGTTCATCTTTGCTGCTTGCAAATTAGCAGGTTGGTTTGCAAACTTCTCACCACCTCTTGCCAGTCGAAAACTTTCTTGTAGTTCAAAGTTATTCAATGCATAGAACAATGGATGCTTTTCTGTTTCAAACATCATTTTGATCGTCGTACTGGTGACACGGCGAGGTGATATTGACTTCTGTAATTTTTGGATTGGTGTTAGTACCAAGTCCATGTACATCGATGGGTACAACATCAGTAGCTCATCAATGCCAGCCTTCATTACCACTTCACCACGCAGGCTTAGCGTCAACAAAGTTATACCCTCAGTCCATGCCAAGTCTGTGTCACCACCTACTTTGCTTGCTCGTAGCTGTGTTGATTTAAGTGCAGGATTGTCTTCTACAATCTTAGCGGCTGTTTTCTGAAGCAATGCCGTGCTTAAACCATCAGCCTCTGCGGCAGCCTCACGCAGGTATCGCACAAACTGTCCAGTCTTCATCTGTCTGGTCTGCGGCACAAACCATATGTTATCAAAGAACCTAGACAATATGACGAACAGTTGCTCTTGAACCACAGCGTTGTACAATGTGGTTTCAATGGCTTCAGCCTTAGGCACAACCACATCATCTATGCGGTATCCAACAATGTCTTCTTCTACTAAGTCTTCAACATCAAAGCCTTCTAGCCAAGTATTAAACCGCTGTTCACTTTTGATTTCATTGACTGCTCGTTTGTATGCAACCTCTGTTGCTTTTTTCTCTGACATAGACTTGCGCAAATGTCGATACTCACGCTCATATCTTGAGTTAACCAAGCTAAACTTGACTTTGACCTGCTCATCAAATGCAGACACCAACAATCTATTCAACACCACAGTGCCGTCTTTGTCTTGCTTCATAAAATGTTCAATGTCATTTATAATTTGATCGAAAGCCGTACTACGCAAGTTGTTGACACGGTATTGTAAATCTAGGTAAGGCTTAGGCGTCTTGCTTATTTTGGGGTCTTTGATCTTAACGGATGACAAGTACGCACGGTTGGTCACAACTTCTTGACCGGCTTGAAGCATTTGTTGTCTTGTCTTTAAAACTATTGAAGGATTAAATACACTGACTATACCTTCAAAAGCACCTCGAGCATCTTGTCGCACCATGTTTGCATATTCAATTGCTTTGGTCCTTGCTCGAGCCTGTGCCACACTGTTGCTGCGCATTTCAGCAGCCTCAATGTACCCTGTCTGCGTCATCAATATGGGCTGTCTTGATTCAGCCACCGCAGTATCCCATGCGTGTCCTAAGACTGCCTGCTCATAAATACGGTACTCATCTGCAGTCAACTTTTGCAGCAAGTTGTTGTCTAGCTTAGACACAATCTTCTGAAGACCCTGTGATGAACGCACTTCATCCAAACCAATGCCAGCTACAAACGCATCAATCATGTCATCGCTGTCTGCAATCAATCGACCTGCTTGGTCTTTTTGAGTCAGTCTGGTTACAATGTTTGCCACCTTTTCTTGGTTCGCTCGAGACCAGTGCCCAATGTTGATTATTCGGTTGCCCCCAACTAATATCTGATTGACAGGAAGCCTTGCAAACAACTCATCTTTAACTTGATCCCGCAGCGTTCTGTACATTGCTTCTTGCAATACCTCTGGATCATCTGCCAGTATTCTATAAAAGTCATCTGGTACTGCGTCTGGATTGTTTGTTCTGTAGCTTTCAAGCAGTTTGCCTCTATACTTGCCATGCTTTACACCGGCACGCATTAAATTACTGCGAAACGCTGAACCATACAATGACGCCTTTGGAATGACGCCACCCTGTCGCAACACACGCACATCGTTGGCTATTTCATCAGATACTGCCAATGCGCCCGCAAATGGGTTGTCTTTCTGTCTTGATGCTGTGTGCCACTTGTTGTAGCCTTCATCCATAACTGTGCGCACAAATGGGCTTGTGCCTCTATTTATAGACCTGTTCTCTAATCGATGTAGCTGTAGTTCAGTCAGATTGTCAGCAACTTCTCGAGCTGCTGTGTCTTGCATGCTGCGTATTGATGCCTTCTTAATACTGCTTTGGTAGCCACCCTGCAATCCTTCATCTACCAACATGTTCAGTTCATTTCTATAAGCACGCTTAGCACCCATAGATTTTAAACTATTTAATCCATCTAGCAGTGCTTCAGTTTCGCTAAATCGTTCAAGTCGAACCAAGGCTTTTTGTATTTCATCACTTGACTTAGTCAAACCTCTAAGAACTTTAGCTTGTGTTGCTGAAGATGGACCAGTTGTTTGTAATAAAAAATCTGCTACTTCGTATGCTGGTCTTGTTGCACCTTTAACACCTAACCGCAAAATTCTTGCGGGTGCACGAACAAAATAACCGGCTGCATCTATTGGCATAAGCATATCAGTAACAAATGCACCAACACCTGCGGCTGTATCCGCAAGATACAATGGTGCGATTGATGCATACTCAAACGGCGACAATGTACCACTGGCAATCTTGTCTTGATAATACTTTATGTCCATATTCAAGTTAGGTGCAGCCTTTTTTACCTCGAATACAGTGACACCTTCGGCAACACCTGCTGCCATTGAATTTAAAGTTGTTGACGCATTGGCCCATGCACGGTCTGATTGCACAGGTTGAAACATACTAATTGATGGCAAAAATTCATTGTATGCTTGTATAGCACTCAGTTGATTTATCTTGTAGCTAAAATCTGTAGGGTTAACTGGATTGCCTTCTTCATCAATCGTATATGTCAAAGCATCTGCCACAACAGCGGTTGCGGCTGATGGTAATACACCAACCATACGCAAAGTATAGCTCATTGGACTTTCAACTAAAATGTCTTGATTTTCATATGCTTGAACAACAGGATCTAAAGGGCTATCTATTTTTCCAGATCTTAAATCTTTAATACTTTCTATTACATCTACATTAGGTACATCTCCTCCTGCAATAGTCCGTATTGTTTGTAATGGTGTAAAATATTCTTCTACTTTTCCATCATATGTTGGTAATTTAGTACGGTCAGTTTTTACTTGACCAGTCTGTGGATCTCGTTTGCCAAGTACTTGTGGTTGCATAGCTAGAAGCATACTTTCATTAAAAGTCATTCCACGCACTCGACCCGTTTCTGGATCACGCATGGTGCCTGCTGCAAAATCAACCTGTTCTACAGGATCCCTAATCTGTGCCAATAGTGACTGTTGTCCTGATGGATCTAATACAATACGGTCTTGTGTGCGCTGTACAGCCTGTTCAGCCTCTGCTCGTGCTTCCTCTTCAGGCTTACCTTGCTTAAGTGCATCCACATACACCTTATCGTATATGCGGGTATTCAACATCAACTCTGCTTCCGGCGTCATAAACCGTGCTGACATAAGATCACGGCTTTGCATTGGTAGAGGCGATGCTGTTAAATCAGCCATAATTGCTTGAGTTTCTTGCACTTGTTGATTGAGAAATGCTCTTTCAGCCTCTAGCTGTGCTACCCGACCATCGTCTACCATTGGTGGCAACTGTGCCTGCATTATCTGCTCATCAATCAATCTGATTTGGTCTCTCAATGCAGTCTGTTGATCTTTGATGTTAGAGATCTGCTGACCACGCAACTCACGGGCAAGGCCGCCACGCAACATGCTATCTAAGGATTGAAAAGGCGTCAGGTCAACAGCCCGTCCTTGGCCTGCATTGGCAACTGCCAACTGTGCTTCTATGATCGCATTGCGTATGTATGGCTTGTCTTCATCAGGCGTTTCCTGTGCATTCAATATAGTTTGCAACTGCAATATATTGCCTTGCACTGCATTGATGTCAGACAATACATCTGCATTAAGTTGACCTTGTGGTTGGCTCATTTAATTGCCTCTATTGCGTGCTAATCTTCGTGCAAATTGTCTAGTAGCAAAATCTGACATTACATTGTTTTGATCCATTCCAAGATCGCCATATTCTAGATTTTCAAACTGACTTGCCGTCAAAGGATTTTCAATAACAGTATTGCCAGCCAATTGATCTAAAGGTCCAAAAAATTGTTGTTGATTTAATAATGCATCAAACTGTGAGGACTCTAATGGTTTAGGTGGCGATTGTACAGGCTGTGCAGCGGGCGGTTCTACTCGACTTCTAAATAAGCGATCAAGTAATCTTGGTTTTTCTTCCGGAGGTTGAACCTCTGTCTGTGGCGTTTCTACTGCTTGTTGCACAGCAGCCTCTTGCTGAACATCCTGTGTTTCAACTGGTGCTTCAGTGGATGCATTCTTATTCATAAATAAAGCCGCATAGTAAGCCCGTGCTTCATCTTGGTCTTCTTTTGAACGCAACCCTTCTGCCGTCTGCTGTACCAACTCATCAGCCGTTAACATCTGGTTTTGACTGGCTTCAAACAACTGTGTGGCAAACTTTTGTGCACGGCCCTTTGGTGTAAACGATGGGTCACTTTGCATATCATCAAACAGTGCTCCAGCAGTTGTGCCATATCGCTGCATGACCTGTTCGCCTTTGGTCAAACTGTTGTACCAGTTCCTATAGTTTTCACTGTCTCTAAGATTGGCCTGAATAGATCGATCAGTCTGCTGTATCTTTGAGCCCACCTCAGGCACATAAATACCCTTTCTGATGTCTTTGCGCTGCTCCTTGGTGTACATACGCATCGGGCGTGGTGTCGTAGCCAAATAGCGTTGTGCTGCAATCCGCTCCAAGTCAGGTGCTTCTTGTCTGTCAAAGGCATCTAACTGTGATCTAGTTTGTGCTGCCTTCTGTCGTTGACGCAATACTGATGTTGTAACAAACGGTACAAATTCTTCTGGAACCAATGCAGGGTTTTCATCATTAAACTTCTTGGCCTCATTAAAGTCTTCCGCTATTTTTTCAACAGTCGTATTATTCTTTTCAGCAATCTCTTCTAGCATTTGTGGTGACACATTAAAATCAGTCACTTCAAGCGCACGAAAATAGTCTTTCAATGCAGGGTTTTTATAAAACAATCGCTCTGCTTTTTTGATTGTTTTTGAATCACCACCAAGATCTTTACGAGCATCTTCTATGTCATCATATAAGTCTTTTAAAGTATCAATGGCTTCAGATGTAGATGTCCCGTAGTCTGGCAATTGACCTAGCTTTATGGCTTTGCGTTCTGCTAAATATTCAGGAGTAAAATCGGCTGGATTTACACCAGATAACTGATTTATTTTATAGTTAATGCCTGCTTCAAATGTTTTTGGATCAAATCCCTTTGATGCTAATGCACTCATCAATTGATCTCGTATACCAGCTATAACAACAGCTTTTTCATCAACATCGCCTTCAGCTATTTGTCTTAATTCGTTTGCAGCAGCATCTAAAATAGTACCAATACTAGCTGCAACATTTTCTTGACTTGTTGCTTCATTAACACCTAGCAAACCTCGATATATTAAACTACTGGTTTTACCACTTGAAGGATAGCTGTCATAATTAAACAAATCTTCTACAGCAGCAATCGCATCAGCCTCTGCTTCTGCAACATCAGTGCCTCTTTTCTTGGCTGCTTTTTCAATTTGAGCAATAATCGACTGAGTTTTTACTTGAGCCATAAAGTATTGAGACAACACACCGGCCGACGGCTTGCCTTCTTTGATTGCTTTTTGTCTTTGTTCAAGTGCTAATTTAAGAAACTTATTTGATTCAGTTTCGTACTTCATTGCATATTGTAATAGCTTTGCTTTTTGCTCTTCCTCCGCAATGCCTAGTCTTCTTAATCTCTCAGCCTCTTGGTTGTAGATTTCCATCATTATTGGACCATATCCAACCTGACCAATAGTGCCGTAAAATTGACCTTGTTTCATCTAAAACTCCTCCAAAAAGCCCGGATATACATAGTTAGGTGGCGGTTGATTTTTTGCCATTTCTTCCAATATTCTTAGTTTGTCTTCATCAAATTGTATTTGTCGATCCGTTGCTAGTTTCTGTTGATACGCTTGTGCACCCAGTTCAGCACCTGATGCAAGGGCCTCAGCACCGCCTGTAAGCATCATTTGACGGCGTCTACGGCGTTGTGCCTCTAGCTGTGCTATCTCAGCCTCATCACGGGCTATGGCTGCTTCTTGTTGCTGTTGAAGCATTTGCTGTGCTGCCAGCCTGCCCTGCTGTCTCACTTGGTCCTCAATCAACATTTGACGGTATGCTGCACCCTGCCCTAAGTCTTGTCCTGCCATCTGTGCAGCACGCTGTGAAGCAGCCTCACGCTCAATGGTCTGCAATGGCTGCATAATCTGTCGTTGTGCCCGCTGACGCTCTTGAGGCGTCATACCTAAACGACCCATGGCTTCTTGTCTTTCAAGTTGTCGAAGGCGTTCTCTATCGTCTCTATTAAACTCTTGCGCACCTGCTGCAATATTGCCACCAACTCTGGCAGCAGTTCCAATCCCTAATAATGCTAGTGTTACTGGATCCATATCTTCCTCAAATGAAAAACGCTTCTAGTGAAAATCCCCAAGCCGTATGATACGCATTGGCTTGACTGGCAGTGCACAATCCAATGTTCAATGTGCCAGCAGACTGTGCTTCATTTGCATAAAAGCCACTGGTATTGAAACCACCAGACACTTGGTTCAACGCTATAACATTGCTCTCAATAACCGATAATGTGCTAATGGTCTGGTTTATGTTGTTAGGTTCGCCTGTATACACAGAAATGTAAGTCTCACCTTTTACTGGATTGACCGCATCATACTTGCTGTAGCTGTTCATCCACCATTGAAACAAATAGCTACATGGACGCACAAACTTTATTTGAAAGCTAGTCTTTGGTATGACTTGTCGAAATGTGGTTGCCGTGACCTTAGAGTTCCACCGTGTACTAAACTGCAAACTAAGATTAACGCCACCATTGTTTTGACCACCGTATATACCAGACACATGCGTGCTGACATTGCGAATAGGGTCAAACTCTGGAGCCATAATGTGGTTAGGGTCTACAAACTGTGTTGCTTGTATTGCACTGGTCTCAATCTTGTGTGCATATACCTTTACACCATCCAAGTTTGCAACGACTGTATCTCTGTCTATTTTACTGCCAGAAGATAATGATGTAAAGGTGTAAGCCATCAGTCTGTCCTTTGTATAATCGCAGAGATTTGCATGTTGTAAACATCTATTGTGTCAGAACTTTCAACATACGAAGTATTAGTTGTATACTCTAAATAATTTCGTCGTGCAGTACCACCTGAGTTTTGTTCCCAGACGCCACGGTAAACACCACCAACTACAATACGCAATCCATAGATTGTTACATTTGAACCTGTGTTCTTGTAGTAGTATGTACCATTTACATTGTTCTTGTCATAAGTACGCACTGTTTCTGAACCACCATCATGCGTAAAGTAAAAGTGCGGAACTATTGCTGTTGAGGCAATACCATTGGTCGAAGACAACACCACATCTGTTGGCTCAGCATATCGACCACCAGTAATCTGATTGCTCCAGTCACCTTGATTGGGTACTTCAGTCCAGTTGGTAAGGGTTGCATCTGTAATGTCCCATTGCAGCCAAAAAGCCCAACAGGCATTTGATTGGTTTGTGGCGTTGCTTGTACTTACAGTTGTTGTAGTTTCACATCTGCCACTATAGTAGACACGCAACATATCATTAGTGCTAAGAGTAACTCCAACATCTAACTTAGTATAAGCACCACCACTGTCTAAAAGAGGTGTTCCAGTTCTATTTACAACATAAGATCTATTCGTAGTTAAGTCATTATTAGTACCAACATCACCATATTTTAAAGTAACAAGTTGTATTCCTGACTTGCCGTTTAAAGTTTCACTTTCCATCTGTGCCAAATCCACAGATTGGTCTCTAATGTTGGATGCATCAATTTGTGCCGTGGTTGCATCGGCAATGTCCTGAAACTTATCGTTGATGTCGGTTGTCGATAATGTATCGCCGCCTTTAAAACTGGAGTTTGTTATTGTGCTCATCGCCACCTCACCACGGTAAATAGCTGAACACCAAACATGTGCATGATTGGGTCACTGTCGCTGTACCCACCGTTTGCACCTGTCATACGCCAATCAACCGTAATCTCATTTGTGCCCTTTGTAACAGGCACATCGCCACATATCCGAAAACTTATAAACGGTTGAACAAAGTAACCAGCCCCAACAATCGGCACACCATTTAAGTTCAATCGTATTTTTAACTTGTTTGGGCTTACATCTTGTGCTTCATACTGATTAATGTACAGACTGCCTTTCAGTTCAACATGCAAAAACCCTTCATGACAATCAGACAATGATTGAGATATGGTTGTTGATGCCCAACCACCTTGGTACTCTGAAAACTGCACGCATCCAAAGTAACTATACGACGAGCCACTGGGTTGACTAACAAAGCTAGTATTGGCGGTCAGTGCTGTAGTTGCTGCTGTCAACAGTGCATTGTCTTTAAGATGTGTGCGATTGCACCAGTCATCATTCAATGCAGTACGGTCTAAGCCACCATTAAATGTGCCTTTGTGCGTATCGTATTCGTCATTGAACTGCTGTGCTTGAACCAGCGCATTGCTCTGGGGAAAGCCTTGTGTCCATTCTTTCATGCTGGCTTACCTCCTACAATCTTGGTATCAATCACCGTATAGTGTATGTCGTACCCTATAATAGTTGTATCATTTTGAGTTTCAATCTCGAAGGCAAATTGTGAGCAGGCATTGGTCGCCACGCCATATCGTATCTGTGTTAGAAACTGGTCTTCCCAAGTATCAGTGTCTAATACAGCCTTGTCATATACAAACTGGTCCACATGGTCTGGGCGTTGTTGTTTCATACTTGTTGCATCAATACCAGTGTAAGCAAAGTCAATATAATGCTTAAGTGGCAAAGCCGTGTCACCAGCCGTCAAGCAATACAGAACAACATGGTGCACTTTCTTTTTGATGGTTGGGTTACCAAAGTCATGCCACCTACTTGTGTATCTTGAAGTAAAGGCTTCATTGTCTACAATCGTATCGCCTTCTTTGCTTTGACCTTTGACACGCCTATGGGACAACACAAACAAACCTGCTGGGTCTCCTGCCGCAAAAGCTCCTGTATGGTGACCAAAGATTAGATTGCCTGCTCTATCGGCTGTCAGACAGCTAACTGGGGTATTGTTGCGTATACTCCAGCCCTGCTTATCTACATGATAAACAATGCCTATATTTGGCTTCTCGGCCCCTTCCTGTGCAAAGTAGCAATGCCACTCGCTGAACTTAGGACTGTACGCTGCCACGGCACGGCTTAGCACTGCCTTGTTTATCGACTTGATGGTTCTATGAATGGGGTTGCTTATCTTCTGGATCTGCGCCACTGCACCACCGTAAACACCAGCACCACCGCCACTGAATAAATAAACACCGTCATCTGCCAAGAACAAAACACCAATCTCTGGTATGGTTGTAATGGTATTCGTCGCAACTGTGCCGACATTGCGGCTTACTTGTGTCAGTTGAAAGTTTGGATAACTTCCTGTGACGACATCTATTGCTCGTTCACGAAATACCAATAAAGTACTGTAGTAACTGTGCAATCCTGTAATCCCGCCACCTTCTGAGTTTCCGACGGTAATAAAGTCCAAAGCACCAAACTGGTCAGGCTTCAATGGATTGCTGTAGTAAAGAGTATGCGCATCGCTCGTTCCACCATTGAGAAACAAGCATCCTTGAAAGTCTACCCCAACGGTTGCGCCAGCCGCTGGAAAAACGACACTGTCTAGGTCACTGGGTGCGACGCTACCCAATGCACCCGAGTTTGTGCTGTCATAGTACAACTCATCCACATTGTTAGGGACAGTATCCACATAGTAAAATGTCTCATCGTTGCCTGCGTCTGCACTAAAGTTTTTTGTGCGATATATGTTGCGTGCAACCACATTGTTATCGCCCCGTGGTATTTCAATTGCAACGGCATAGCGTAAGTCTGCGTATGCAACATCTGTTTGACTGGTCCACGCCACAGTTTCAGATGCTGCCGACAACGGGCTTTCACTGCCAGTTTCAGATATGTAGCTGACTTTGTACTTAAAACGATTGTTTTTTGGGTTGTCTGGGTCAGGCAAACCAAGCCCTCGCCCCGTACCACGGTCAAACCAAATCGATATGCTGTCACCATCTGCGGCATCGGCATACTGTGGATCGACTTGCCACACGGATGGTGGAGGTGGACGCTGGTCAAAACCCAATGCAGTAAACAATGGTTTGTTAAAGAAACTGCTGCGGTCAATGGGCCAGCCATCAAACTTGAGAGGTTCATCCTGACCGTTGACCACAATGGTAAACTTGCCGTAAGGAATATACTGGGTCGGCAACTCATTGTTTGTGGGCACATTGCGCCCTGATTGCAATGTAGTCAATGCCATCGAGCCAGTAGCGTCATTGACATAATACAAAGTGCCTTGCGAGCTAAGCAATACCGTTTCCATAGCACGGTTTCGACGGCTGTGAATATACACACTGTCCACACGCAATAAGTTCTGAAAAGGATTGAAACCATTGGTTGGAACTGGATTATACCGCTCGTATCCCCAACGGGTAGACCACCCACCACTGTCTTCGTCGACTGTCCAGTTTACGATGTCACTGGCACTAGCCTCGGGCTGTGGCAACAATTGGTTTATGCCACCCAAGGCTCGAATACTAATGACACGGTTTTTCATGGTGTATGTCTCAACGCTGTATAGATTGGCTGTGCGTCTGTGCGCCCATCCGGCATAAACTGTTTGACCCAACGCTTTGGAGCCTGCGTGAGATACCGCTTCTCCATCTTGACCACTTCACTGTCGGCTTTCATTCTGTACATATTGGATTGAGTTAAGTTATCAGTCTTCATGTATATTTGCTCAAGAGCCATGTATGCCAACACCAAGTGGTGTGCATTGGGAAACTCTGGCGTGTCATGGTCCTCAACCAGCCGTGGGGGTTTGTACATATACCGAACGGTCATGTCGTAGTCTGCATCTTGCCGTGGATATAAACGAAACCGTTGAGTACAACCATCTGGATATGTATAGCGTGGTTGGTTTTGCTCAAAAGTTTGTGCCTGTAAATCTGATAAACTTAAAGTAGTAAAAGCGGTTGCAGTGGTGTATGTAGGACTAAAACTTGAAGTACCTGAGCTAGTTTGTGCCAATCTCCACACATTAAGATCTTCATCTGGACAACGCACATAAATCTTTCTATAGTATCCAGAGTTTACACCAGATCCCAAAGAAACAAAATCGATACGCAAATCTTCATTATCAGCAAGACTTACACTTGAAACTTTTGACAAAGCACTTTCACGGTATGTACCACCCTGTCCATAACTGTATGTCATTGCAACATCTATAGTTCGAACACCCTGTCCAGCCGCTGTAGTAGTAGCTGTGGCTTGAACTTTTCGGGGAGCAACAACATTGAAATCATCAAACTGTACCCAATAGTATGGCATGTTGACTTCATCCAACGGTAGGTTCCACCACTCGTCTTCGTAGCGGGTCAAAGGTATCATTCTTCCAGGTTCTACCGGCGTTATCGTTAAGCTGCGTTTGGCAACCTGCATAATCTGAATACAGTCTTGAGGTAGATCTATGTATCTCATTTTGAATGTAACTGTGCCTGCTGCCGCAGTAGCAGGAAAATTTGCGTTTACATAAACAACACTAGCGGCCCTAAATACAACTTCGTATTCAGTTCCTTCAACTTCAACTATATGTCCTGCAGCCCATTCTGGTGATGTGCCAGTTATAGCTAAAACATTTGATAATCCTACAGGAGTTCCTGTAAGAGACACATCTTTGTATGCTGTGACCTTGGCTTCCTTCTGTGCAAATAGAAAGGGCTTTTCTGCAAATAACCTTCGATAGCAGTCATTGATAATGTCGTCTGTCTGTCCATCGAAGGTGGTATTGGCTGGGTCATAGTCCAATATGTTTGTGATGTAATCTCGTATCTCAGACAAACGCATGTGTGCTCCTAGAAAAATGCCCCACCACGAGGGGCAACAAGTGGTGGGGCGTAGAACAACTCTAAATTAGAATTGCTTGATAACAAATACAGTTGCGACATTGGTAGCATCTGCTTCAGCAGCAATCGCAATAATAGGACGCTGTGCAACTGTAGCAGAACCACTTTCATCAATGTCAGCAGCAACTGCGGCACGACCTGCCGTTGATCCAACAATTAATCGTGAACCAGCAGCAGTAGAACCATCAACATTTGCACTGACATGAATACCAGCAACCGTAACTTTTACAATATCGCCAGATGCTGCATCTTCTAATGCAAACCCAACAGCTACAGTAGCAGTAGCAGTACCAGTATCGGCTTGAACTGCATACAATGCTTTGTCACCATCTTCTGTTTGACTAAGGTCGACAGCAACCAAATCATTAGCAGTAATTGCTTCAGCAGCAATAAATGATTCAATCTGACGACGAAAAGAACTGGTTACACCTGAGCCATCCTCAACAGGATTAAGGCTTTGTAGAATAGTATTAGTAGCCATTAGTCTGCCTCTCCATTCAATAACAGGCCGTGGCCTGAAAGGTTTGCAGTGGTAATCTGGGTACGAACCATGATGTTTGCTGCCATAGCAGCATAACCACTGATGCGTTCATAATCACCAAGTTCAAAGTATGCATCCTTATCGAAGTATACATTGAACAGTTTAGAGTTCAAGAAGTACTGAGATACTTTACCATTAGCTCGATCTACACCATCATTATATCCAACACCTGTAATTGGCAAGTTGGGGTCAATGTACATCATTGCGCCATTGAACAACAGACCAAGTTTACCGGCCATATTACGCTCCTCAGTCATTGAGGTGTAACGCTCTTGGGTAAAGAGGCTGTTCTTGTATAGCTCATAGCTGTCAGGTGAAGAAAGAATAATGTCTACTTCGCCTTCTGGTGCGTAGATTTGAGTTTGAATCATCATCTGTGTCATTGCACGGAAAAGTGTTTCACCTGATGGGTCATAAGCACCACCAGAAGAACCACCAACATCAAATGCAGCATTGATGAACTGGTTTTGCCATGAGGACTGGTAGTCAGACTTGGCAAGTCCACCAACAGTAGCTGTTTGTGAACCAAAGGCCAAAGTATCAAACCAACCACTTTGACGAACTGTAGAACCAAAAGTACCAATACCAGCACCATTAAGGCTCTCAAGTTCAGTAAGAACAGTTGAGTTACCAGCAACAACTTGCTTACAGTATTCACGCTGAAGCATACCCATGACTGACTTGAGACGGGCTTCAGCAATCTTGATGACTGCACGGTCACCTTTGTTAGATAGCTGTTCCTTCTCTGTCAAGACGATAGGCGCAATAAAGTCGCACCAGTTGTAAGTCGCTGTTCGGAGTGGGTCACGCACAGCAAGGTTCACGGCCTCATAACCGGTGCTTAGCTGGGTGATGTTTGAGTGTTCAGTGAGGATTGTTGGGCAGTCAACTTTCTGACCACCATCGGATTGTTCGACATTACCTGCACGCTGAACCGCATCGAGGAGAGGGATTGCACGGAAGGTGTTATCCACTTCTCGATCACGGAGGATACGCAGGGTCGACGCTAAAATATCTGGTTGTATAGCCATCGCTCTCTCCAGTAAAGATTAAATTAAGGTTTCAGTTCAGCGTGTCCCTTTCGGGGGCTGTGAATACGGCGTGTCCCATACGGGGGCCTCATCAAAGATTGTATACATCAAAATTACTTTTGTTGCAAGATGTGATTGTAAATGTCCCAAGCATTGAGTGTTTCGTCTTTGGGCACTGTGACCCCAGACTTACGACCTGAGCCCACAGCAAGTCCAGCCGCTCTGGCTGCCTTCTTGGTGCGCTTAATGCGTTGGTCTTGTTGTGCTTGTTGTGCCTTGGCCCGTCGTCCCTGCACAATCCAATAAGCCGCCTCAAGGTCAAGGTGCTCATTATCGGTCAAGGTTTGATGGACTTCTTTACGAAATGCTTGATCGGTTTTGAGTTCCGGATGTTGAACCATAAAGGCTTCTAACTTACTCTGCGCTTGAAACTGCATTTGTTCCTGACGCATAGGTTCTAAGATGCTGCTCAATCTTTCAGCAACCACCTTATTAACATACGCATTGAACGACTGCGGGTCAAACGGGTCAAACTGTACATCGTCACCGTGCGCCAGTTCTGTAATCGCTTTGTAAGCGTCGCTGTCGGTAAGTGCCTTTTGTTGTCGTGCCAGTTCCTTTCGCTGTTGTGCGAGGTCTTGTGTCTTACGAGTATAGTCTGCCCTGAGACTGGCCATTGCTCGTTGTACATCTTCTGGTGCTCCTTCTAGTACACTTTGCCAACTTTCACCTTCACGAAGCGTTTCTTCTTTGGCTTCCTCAGGTTCAACATCTGTATTAGATTGACGCTTTTGATGTGCCTCGAGCAGGCTTTCAATGCGTTGCTCGTACTCATCAAGTTTAGGTGTAGCACCCGAAGCAGGTTCCTCTATGGCTGTATCTGCCGGTGTGGGTTCTGTGCTCTCCTGCTCCGGAGCTACGGGTTCTGGTGCTGCTTCAACAGTGGTTGGGGTTTCTTCCATTACATTCTCCTAGCGAAATCCATATCCATTTTTTCATCATCTGCTTCTTCTTCATCCGCTTCTGCACGCTCTTCAACGGCTTCTTCGGCTTCAGGAAACATTTCTTCTGATAAAAAGTCTTTAAACTTAGTATTCTTGCTTAGCTTATCAAGTTGTCCAATAACAGTAGCCAAGTCACGGTCAGCCTCAATGTCCTCGAGGTTAAGATCAATAGCCATGCCAGCATCTTCAGCAGCCGCAGCAATCGCCATGACCATCTGCACCAACTCCATTGGGAAACGAGTTTGTTCACCATCTACTTTCTCAATGGCTTCAAACTCCATCATCGGTGCAAACTTATTGAGGGTATCAACCAATCGGTTCAACATTCGCTCACTGAACCGCCCTTCAGGTAGCTCAATCGCCATGACGCTTTCGATTTCAAAGTCAATGCGGTCACCGACCTTACGCATGCGTTCTGCTGCATCCATTTCGTTTGGCATACCGCCCATATCCATTTGATTCATACCCATGTTATTCCTCCGAGATTGCTCTTGCCGCTGCGGCAAATGAGTTGGTTTTTTTCATCGTGCGAGAAAAGGTTTGCACTGTTCTCTCATGCTCAATAGCATCATTTATTTGTTCATGCATATTGGTTTCGATTTCTTCATTGCTGACCGGACGCACACCCATTTCTTGCATAACTTTGTCTTTGTGTGCATGACTTTCAATGTATCTGCCCAGTGCCTTATCGTAGTAACCCTTTTGATTAATGCCATTGACAGGTATCGGACGCAGTCGACCAGCCACATAACCAGCATCATGTTTACATGCCTGACAGGGAATCTTAAATGTCATGTCATTGATGTCATACCACCACACATAAGTCACATGGCTGCATATGTCCCCACGGCAATGATACTTGCGAGGACTAAGCCCACGGGCACTGTGAAACTCTCTGTGGGTCATATATCTATATTGTGCTTTTATCTCAGACATTAGGTAGTATCCTGCTTATGTTTTGTGGACTTGGTTGTTGTACGCCAAGCCCTGATGCTGCCATGGGGTCCACGCTACCCATGCCAGCCGCCATCGCAGGCTGCGGTGCTTCAGGCATAGCATTTTGCAGAGGTTGAACCTCTGGCATGAGGTCTTCTGGAAGATCGTAGTTGCGCACAATCTGCTCGAGCAACTTGTCATTGGGCACACCCAACGCCTGTAAAGTCGGTATCAGATTAAGAAACTCTTGCTTCTTTACACTGTCGCTTACTGGCGTACTGCCCATGTCCTGCGCATAAATAGAAAAGTCACCATCCAAATCTTCACCTTTCAAGACTTGTGTAGCACCATCCAGCACAATCACATCTGCATCTTCAGTCAAAAAGACTTGCATCATTGACACATATACAGCCGAAAGATGCTCCAACATTGCATCTCGCTCTCTGGCCAGTCGACCCACTTCCGATGAAGAGTAAGCCGCCAAAGCCGTTACCTCAGTCGCTGTCGCCTTGGTGGCCTCACCCCGTGTAAACGGAGCCATAACCGACCCACGCTGAAAGTCGTCATTGACTTGATTGACATACTGCTGAA
>Ga0209645_1000408_pt1 | contig 22413 bp, 42 predicted proteins | sample ETNvirenome_6_30_FD_184070 | JGI IMG/M metagenome (GOLD analysis project Ga0209645, IMG submission 184070) | Marine viral communities from the Pacific Ocean - ETNP_6_30 (SPAdes) (version 2) | ecosystem: Environmental > Aquatic > Marine > Oceanic | place: Pacific Ocean | collected 2013-06-19
AACTCCCAGCAGTCCTACCAGGGGGATTAGCAATCTGGTGAATGCACCGAACTCATAATTCGGCTAAGGTGGGTTCGATCCCCTCATCCCCCACTTGACTCCACGGAGTCAAACCCTTATAATACTAAGGTCAACATTCGAAAAAATGACTATCACTTCTAAGTTCAAGAAAGACATCAGCACTCTTCGTGCTGCAGCAAATGGCGAAATTTTCCTTGATGTAAAGAATCCGAAACTTTTCAAAAAGGTTCGTCGGTATTATGAAAATAATGGCGTAGTCTTTTCTGGTGATCCTATGGATGATTATGAAATGCTTATGGAGCATGTCTTCAGTGATCTGGAGTCTGTTGAGGTCGCTTGATGAAAGTTTCTGTGAAACCAACCGTTCTTCTTGAGCGGTTTCCTTATCGTTATGTTCAAGTTGGCAAACTGGAAACCAATGGTATGCCAGATTGTCGTATTCAAAAAGTAGACTCTTACACGGGTCGATACAGGGACATGTATCTTTGTGATAATGAAATGCAGTTGATGACTGCCATGGAAGATCATGATTATACTTGCTGGTTAGATCCAGAAAATGTTCCTGCTTACCGTAAAGATGTAGTTAGTCGGCATGTTGATTGAAAAAGATTTATACAGCAAAATTAGAGAAGTAATTCCTACCCTTTGTGTGGATATGGTTGTTACTAATTGGAAGAATGAATTTCTTCTGATTAAAAGAACTCAATCTCCAGCAAAGGGTCAGTGGTGGTTGCCTGGAGGTAGAGTTTTCAAAAACGAAACTCTTCAACAAGCAGTGCTGCGTAAGGCTAGGGAAGAAATTGGTGTTGATGTTACTTTCAAAGATTTTATTTCTGTTGAGGAAACAATTTTCAAAAAAGATAATGTTCACACAGTCAATGCTGTCTTCCATGTAACATATTATGGAACAGATATTAATCTCGATGAAACTCATTCGACATATGTCTGGGAGAAAGAAATTGATGAATCTCTTCATTTTGCTGTAAAAAATCCTATTAAAAAAGTCATGGAGAGACTTTAAAAACCCTGGTCGGTGGAGGATCCCCTTCAATCCCGAAGTTTCCTAGTTCTTAAAACTAGGTGGTGGAGTCAATAGACCCTCTAAAAACTAAATAAATCAGAGTAAATAAACAACAAAAAAAATGGCAACTAAAGGACAAGCAGCAAGATCAGCAACAGGTGCAGCGATGTCAAAATACGATGTAGAAGTCGAATCTAGACTCAAGGCACTTGAAGCACAGGCGCATTCTAAATGTGATGGTGGTGGTGATTCTGAAAGAGTTGCTGCACTTGAAGCAAAAGTAGATGAACTGATTGCTAAACTTCGTAGAAAAATTGATCTTGGATGATCGGTTTCTTGCTTTTCCTAAGAGCAAGTGGTGCGGATGGAGGAAACTCCCGCCTAGTTTCTTGCTTCTAGTTAAAGAGCAAGTGGCGTGCATGTAAAGACCTTAAGAAGGAGGGATTCATCCCTCCTTTTTTTATACATATATTATCTAATCATATGTGTATGGAAAAATCAGAAAGACCTTGGGGATCATATGAAGTAATTGATTCTGGTGAGAGGTTTAAGGTTAAAAAAATAATTGTCAATCCAGGACAAAGTATATCGTATCAGTACCATCACCATAGATCTGAACACTGGGTAGTTACTAGTGGCACGGCATTAATTAGAAATGGCGATAAAGAGTTTCTGATGGGTGAATGTGAGAGTACATATATCCCAATGGGGGTAAAGCATAGATTGTCTAATCCAGGATGTATTCCACTTCAGATCATAGAAGTGCAGAGTGGATCTTATCTTGAAGAAGATGATATTGTTAGAATTGATGATGCCTACGGAAGGAATTGACACGCTATGATTTCTTTGTTAGTATAGAAAAAAATAATCCTTATATGAAAGTTGCTCTAATTACAGGTATTACTGGACAGGACGGTTCATACCTTGCAGAACTTCTCCTTGAAAAGGGGTATGAAGTTCATGGTATTGTACGGCGTTCTTCCATGATTAATACTCATCGTATAGACCACATTTATAAACGTATTCATCTGCACTATGGTGATTTGACTGATTCTACTAATATTATGAGAGTCATTCAAAAAGTCAAACCTACTGAGATTTACAATCTCGGTGCTCAGAGTCACGTCAAAGTTTCATTTGAAGTTCCTGAATATACAGCACAGACTGATGCTTTGGGAACTCTTCGCGTTCTTGAAGCGGTTCGTCTTCTTGGTATGGAAGATAAGGTTCGTATCTATCAAGCATCCACTAGCGAATTATATGGACTTGTTCAAGAGACTCCTCAGAAAGAGACGACTCCTTTCTATCCACGTTCTCCATATGGTGTGGCAAAACTATATGCTTATTGGATTATCAAGAACTATCGTGAAGCATATGGGATGCATTGTAGTTCTGGTATTTTGTTTAACCATGAATCTCCCCGTCGTGGTGAGACTTTTGTGACTAGTAAAATTGTTCGTGGATTGAAAGCAATTTCTGAAGGAAATCAAAAAGTTCTTTATCTGGGTAATCTTGATGCCAAACGTGATTGGGGTCATGCAAAAGATTATGTTCGTGCTATGTGGATGATGTTGCAGCAAGATGAACCTGATGATTATGTGATTGCTACAGGAGAACAATATTCTGTCCGTGAATTTATTGAAAAAGCAGCACCATACTTTGGATTTGATCTTGAATGGCATAGTAATGGTGAAGATGAAATTGCTATGGATAAAAATACAAAGAAAACTATTGTTGCTGTAGATCCTAAATATTATCGTCCTGCTGAAGTCGAAACGTTACTTGGAGACGCGACTAAAGCAAAAGAAAAACTTGGTTGGGAACCAAAAATTACATTCAATCAATTAGTAGAGGATATGTGTAAAAATGTCTGATAAAATGTTTCGTAAAATCAACAAATGTCGTGTTTGCGGAAATCCTGATTATAATCTTGTATTAGATCTTGGTGAGCAATATCTCTCTGGCATTTTTCCAAAAGAAAAAGATTTGGATATGCCTAAAGGACCTCTCCGCCTAGTTAAATGTAACGTAGAAACAGGTGGATGTGGACATGTTCAACTTGAGCATACTTATGATCTTCCTACAATGTATGGAGATAATTATGGATATCGTTCTGGATTAAATGCTGGAATGGTGCAGCATTTGCAGAATAAGGCAATCAACATTCAGAAATTTGTTGTTGAAAATAATGGTAGTTTTGATAAAGGAGATATTATTGTTGATATTGCTGGGAATGATGGAACTTTCCTGGGATTTTGGAATGAGAGTTATAATAGACTAATTATTGATCCAACATCAGATAAATTTCGGGAATTTATTCCTCCTGATGTTAGACATGCAGCAAAATTCTTTTCTAAAGAAGTCTTTCAAGAAGTTTATGGTGACAAAAAAGCAAAAGTAGTAACTACTTTCTCTATGTTCTATGATCTTGATGATCCATGTAAATTTGCTCGTGAAGTTAATAGTATTCTAGATGACAACGGAATATGGGTTTTGGAACAGAGTTATGTTTCATTAATGCTGCAAGCAAATTCTTTTGACACCATTTGCCACGAACATCTTTCATACTATGCAATGGAACAGATTGAATTGATCATGCAAGTATCTGGATTTAAAGTTATTGATTATGAGCTTAATGATGTAAATGGTGGAAGTATTTCAATCATAGTTGCTAAAGAAAATTCTGGGTATAAACCAAGATCTGAGCATATGATGAGAGAAATTGCTGCAAAGGAGAAGAATCTAGGATTACAAACGAGTGTTCCTTGGGACAACTTTAAGATGAACATTGAAACTTGTAAGGAAAATTTTCTAAACGTTCTGTCATCTTATGCTCGTCAAGGTAAGAAAGTTGCGGGATTGGGTGCAAGTACAAAAGGAAATGTGTTACTTCAATCTTGGGGAATTACTAGTGAACAAATTGAGGTTATTGGAGATGTAAATCCAGATAAGCATGGGTCGTTTACTCCAGGAACCTGGATTCCTATTGCAGATGAAGAATCTGTTTTGGAGAAGTATGAAATATTTGTTGTTCTTCCTTGGCACTTTAGAAATTTCTTTATGAATCATTCTAACTTTAAAGGAAAAACATTAATCTTTCCTCTACCAAATGTTACAGTTCAAAAACCTAGCTGGTAAATATAATAATTATGGATAAGTTGAAAAAAGTTTATGTCGCAGGGCATAGAGGATTGGTTGGATCTGCAATTGTAAAAGCATTGCAATCCCGAGGATTTAAAAATATTATTACTAAGACGAGACAAGAGTTAGATCTTTTAGATCAAAAAGCAGTAACAGAATTTTTTGAATTTGAAAAACCTGCTTATGTATTTGACGCCGCCGCCAAAGTTGGAGGAATCTACGCAAACGATACTTATTCTGCAGACTTCATCTATGAAAATATTCAAATTCAAAATAATCTAATTCATAGTGCATGGAAATCTGGTGTCGAAAACTTTTTGTTTTTGGGATCAGTTTGCATTTATCCTAAGTATGCAGAAGTTCCTGTTAAAGAAGAATCTCTTTTGACTGGTTACTTAGAACCAACGAATGATGCATATGCCATCGCTAAAATTTCTGGCATTAAAATGCTTCAGGCATACCATAAACAGTATGGAATGAAAAGTGTATGCTTAATGCCATCAAATCTTTATGGTCCTAGAGATAATTTTCATCCAGATAATGGACATGTAATTCCCGCAATGATTACAAAATTTCAAAATTCTTTTGGGCAGAAAGTCACTTTCTGGGGAGATGGTTCTCCAAAGAGAGAATTTTTGTACTCTGAAGATCTTGCTGATGCATGTTTATTTGCTATTGATCGATTTGAGAAAGGTGAGTTGATTAATGTTGGATCCGGGGAAAATGTCAGTATCAAGGATCTTGCAAATAAGGTTGCAGGTGTGGTAAGATTTAATGGTGAAATTGGATGGGATACTTCTCGCCCCAATGGAACTCCCAATAGACCATTAGATAGTTCTAAGATCATGGATCTTGGTTGGAAACCGAAGCACACTCTTTCTCAAGGTTTGCTAAAAACTTATGAGTGGTATAATGAATCAGTATATTTGGAGACTATTTAATGTATAAAGTTGGTGAACATTGTTGGTCTTCTCAGAAATGTGGATGTCAACTTGCACAGCATGTATGGAGTAAAATCAGTACATATCAAGATTATGTTTTCTATCAAGGTAGAAATCCTTTTGATAGAGTTGTGAGTTTATATGCTGGACACTTCGTTGATATTAACGGAGTGATGTGGTGGAACACGGGGCATGAGAGCACTCTTAACATGCCTCATGATCAGAGAGGACGTGCTATTGCTCAAAGAGATCCTAAAAAATTTCTTGGATTCGCTCCCGAATCAGTTTGTGATTATACTTTTGAGAGATTTGTTTTTGAGGTCTTGAACAAAAACATGACAACAAATGGTGATCCTCATGTCAGATGTCAGACAATTGGAGCTCCAGATAGAAAGTTTGATGATATTGTTCTGTTAAATTCTTTACCAGAAGCATATTCAAATATAGTGGATAAAATTCATGGACTTGAAATTGAGTTTGACTTTAATGAATTGAAGAAAGATTCTGGAGTTGTTACTCCGAACAAACATATTACTCCTAAATCTGACTTAAATGATTTGGATGCTGCAAAAGTTACTCCACAAGAATGGTGGGAGTATGGATCATTCCCATCAAAGTACTCTTGTTTTTACAAAGATGAGAATGTAATCGATAGAGTTCAAGATCTTTATGAAAAAGACTTTGAGTTTTTCAAAGAGTATGATATTTATTGCAACCCATGAAGTATTCTAAAGTAGTAATTTGGGGTCATCCTCTATATTCCCATACTCATTCTTATGTTCATGAAGCATACTATAGAGCATTTAAAAGTCTAGGTTATGATGTCTATTGGTTTCACGATGATGAATACCCAGAAGACTTTGACTATACCAACTGTCTTTTTATTGGCGAAGGATATGCTGATAAGAAGATTCCTATTAACGACAGCAGTTGCTATTTAATTATGTACTGTCCGTCTCCGATCAAATATGAGGAGGCGGAAAGATATATTGATGTTAGAATGTCTGCGGTTAATTTCAAAGATCATATTCAAGAATATTCTTTGGATAAAACCACGGCAACTAAACTAGGACCAGCATGTTACTTCGTACCAAAGACCTCTGATAAAGTCAGAGTCAAAAATGATTATCATGATTATGAAATGAATGATTATGATAAACTCTACATCAGTTGGGCAACAAACCTTTTGCCTGATGAATTTGAAGATGAAGATCTTTACATTGAAAGGGAAAATGCAATTTATTATTGTGGAACAATTTCTGCTCAAGGGGTATGCGAAAACTATTCAAAATGGACACCATTCTTGAAAGCATGTCAAGAAAATGGTATTCGATTCATTCATAATGATCCTTGGGCAAATCCACTCTCAATGGGTGATGTAATTAATCGAACTCAAAGTTCTATTCTTGGAATAGATATTCGTGGTCCTCAACATTTGAAGCAGGGTCTTTTGACCTGTAGAGTCTTTAAGAACATGAGTTATGGTCATCTTGGACTAACAAACTCTCCAGCAGTTTATGAAGAACTGGATGGAAATTGTATATACAATGATGATACAGAACAACTCTTTTACGAAGGTATGCGTAATAGAGAAAATTATGATTTTATTAGAAAAGGTATGCAATACGTCAAAGAAAATCATACCTATATAAATCGAGTCAATAGTATTCTAAGTATTTTTGGAGATTGAAAATGAATTTTTATTCTGATGCTGGTCAGGACCAGTTTGCAGCAAATCTTTTGAAGTTTAAGAGAGATGGATATTGTGTAGATATTGGTGCCTGTCATTCTGCAATTTCAAATAACACTTTTGTATTCCAAGAACTTGGATGGACATCTGTGAGTGTTGAGATTAATAGTCAGTATAATGACAGTTATGCTAATCGTTCTCAAGGAACTCATTACAATGAGGACGCTACTAAGATGGATTATGTGAAAGCATTTGAAGAAAATGAATTCCCAGAAACTATTGATTATCTTTCACTCGATGTAGATACTGCATCACTTACGGTTCTCAAGATTCTTCCCTTTGATAAGTATCGCTTCAAAGCAATTACTATTGAGCATGATGCATATCTTTATGGAGACACTTATCGTGCAGAGCAGCGTGAAGTATTAGAAGGGTATGGATATAGACTGGTCTGTTCTAATATTCTTGTTCCTAATCCTGGTCATCAGGGGTATGATGGATTCTCTCCCTGTCCTTTTGAAGACTGGTGGGTACATCCTGATGAACATGATCCAGAAGTTCTTGATGCAATTCAAAGTGATCTTGCTCATCCTGGAAGTATCATTGCAAAACTGCAAGCTATGCAATGAAGTTAGGGTTTTTCTTTAGTTGCTATACGGAGAACAAAGCGGTAGAAAATTCTATTGCTGAACTCCGTAAGCATTATCCAGATAATCCGATCTACTTGGTTTCTGATGGTGGATCGGACTTTAGTTATTTGAAAGATCAATATAAAAATCTAGAAGTATCTTTGGAAGAAGATACGATGAGTAATACTTTTAAAGTTACGGATCAAAATTGGAGAGAACCAGTTCACCAAGAAACTATTAAGATTGCAACATATGCAGTTTTGAATAGACTTGAGAGAGCAATTGATTATTGTAAAACAGATTACATTCTCATGATGGATCCAGACGCTTTAGTTAGAGGAACTCTTAATATTCCTGAAGGGGCAAAGTTACTTGGATCTAGAATCAATACAGGACTTCCTCAGGGAGTTAGAGATGTACTTGCACGAGTTGAAGGTGCGAGAGTAATTAATTGTTGGGGAGCAACTCCTGCAATGTTTGAGACTAAAACTTTTACAGAATCCTGGAATAAAATTAAAGAGACTCCAGAAGTTATGGATTTATTCTTTAATGAATTTTATGCAATTTATGCTCATGATGTTCTTCTTCCCTTAGTATTTGCTCTAGTTGGAGAAGAAGAAACTTTGAATCCTGATATTGTAGAGTGTAATAGAAATCCAAACTGGAGAAATAGCGGACATCCTCTTGTACACCAATATAAGGAGTTTTATTGATGTTTAGTATTGTCACTTCATTATATAATCTCAGTGATGTTAGACGCGGAGACGGTCGAAACTGGGATGATTATTTGGATTGGTTTGGGAGGACACTTCAAATTAAGTGTCCTTTTATTATCTTTACTGAAGAAGAAACAGTTGATTTTGTTAAAGAGCAAAGAGGAGATCTCCCAACTCATATCATTACAACTACACTTGAAGAAGTTCCTTTATATGGTCTGAAAGATCAAATTCAGAAAGTACTAGATTCTCCAGAGTATGAAGAATCTATGTCTGATACAAATAGAGTAGAGTGTAAAGACTCTATGTACTCTGTTATTCAGTATTCAAAATTCAAGTGGTTGAAAGAATCTTCTAAGATAAATCCTTTTGATTCAAAATATTTCTTTTGGTTAGATGCAGGAGCTAGTAGATTTATTGAAAAGAGTTTGTATAACGAAGAGTATCCTTCTAAACTCAGTCTAGAAAAACTAGATCAAATTGACAATTCGTTTTTAATTCAGTATAATACTGAATGTTATCCCGATTTAGTGAATCCTAAAACGTTGTCTGAGAACTATCTTTGGGACAATAGATCATTTGTTTGTGGAAGCATGTTTGGCGGTAATGCTAAATCCATAGATTCTGTTGATAGACAGATTGATGAAGTTATGGAAATTATGTTAGAAACTGGTTGCATGAATAATGAACAAATTGCTCTAGGATATTTGTGTAAGAATGATAGTGATGATTTGTTCGCTTGTTTTGAGAGAAACAATCCTAGACAACACTTAGCTTTATTTCAAGAAATGGCATGAAAATTACTCTTATTGGACCAGGCATTATGCCTATCCCACCGACAGGTTGGGGTGCGGTTGAAATTTTGATTTGGGACACTAGAAATGCTCTAAAAGAGTTAGGGCATGAAGTACAAATCGTTAATACAAAAGATCCTAATGAAATCATTAGTCAGATCAATCAGTTTAGACCTGACTTTGTTCATGTTCATTATGATGAATTTATTGGTGTCTATCCTTATATTCAATATCCCAAAGCAATAACAAGTCATTTTGGATACTTAGAAAGAACTGAAATGTTTGGTGGGTATGCAAATGTTGCAAATGCATTTGCAAAAATTAAACCAAATGTTTTTTGTTTATCTGAGGGTATTCAAAAAGTCTATTCTGTTCTAATGAATATTCCGAAGCAGCAATTGTTTATAACTCCAAATGGTGTCAATAGGTCTGCTTTCAAATTTAATCCAGAACCTGAGTTTCCTGATCGTAGTTTATATCTTGCTAAGATTGACTACAGAAAGCGTCAGCACATGTTCCAGTCCATTGAAAGTCTTTGGTATGCTGGAAACAATGCAGATTCTCGTTTTGATGTAAATAAGAATTATCTGGGGGAATGGTCCAAAGAAGTTCTTCATAATAATCTAACTGATTATGGCAACCTTGTTCTTCTGTCTGATGGTGAAGCACATCCTTTAGTCTGTATGGAAGCTCTTGCTGCTGGACTTGGTGTTGTTGTAACTGAATGGGGTAAGGCAAATCTTGATCCTGATAAAGAGTTCATCACAATCATCCCAGAGTCTAAGGTGAATGATCTTGAGTTTGTTGAAGATGTAATTATCAAGAATAGAGAATATTCTATTGCACATCGTGAAGAGATTAGAGAATACTCGAAAAAGTTTGACTGGGTAAATGTTATAAAAGAGCATTATATCCCTAGTGTTAAGGAGATTATTGGAAAATGATTGGATATAATACTATTGGTTACTTGGGTAGACTTGGAAATCAGATGTTCCAGTTTGCTGCACTTAAAGGGATTGCTCGTAATAGAGGGTATGAATATTGTATTCCCCCTTCAAAAAATCAGAATGAACTGTGTGATCATCAGTTGTTAGTTCCATTCAAATTAAAAAACGTTTCCTCTTTAAATGTTCAATACATTGATCGTGAAAGACCAACTGTAATTGAAGATGGATTTTGCTATGATAATAATCTATTTGAAAATTGTCCTGACTGGGTAAATGTTCAAGGATATTTTCAGACCGAAAAATATTTCAAACATATCGAAAAGGAAATTAGAGAAGACTTTGAATTCAAAGATGAGATTCTAGAACCATGTAAAGAAATGATTGCAGGAATTGAAGACCCAATTTCTTTGCACGTTCGTAGAACTGATTATATAACAAATCCAAATCATACTGCTTTGGATATTGATTACTATACAAATGCGCTGAAAGAATTTGATTCTGATGCAACCGTTCTTGTATTTTCTGATGATCCAGAGTGGTGTTCAGAGCAAGAGTTGTTTTCTGATGATAGATTTTTGATTGCTGAAGGAAACAGTAATTATGTTGATATGTGTCTGATGACATTATGTTCTGGTCACATTATTGCAAACTCATCTTTTTCCTGGTGGGGAGCATGGTTGTCAAACAGTAAGAAAGTAATTGCTCCTGCTGGTTGGTTTAGGGGATCTAAGAATGAACACCTAGATACTAAAGATGTCGTCCCAGATAATTGGATGGTGATATGAAAGTTGCAATTTGTTTTATAGGTACTTCAAAGTACATAGAATTTCTTCCAAAGTATCATGAAAATATTGAAAAGTATTTTCTTCCTGGTGTAGAAAAAACTATACTTGCATTTACTGATGGTGAATTGCAAGGACTCCCTGATAATATCATTCCTTATTATCAGGAGCACTTGGATTGGCCATATATTACTTTAACTCGATTTGAAATTATCAAACGTGCAAGTGATATTATCAGAAAGCATGACTGGTTTATTTTTATCGATGCTGATGCACTAGTAGTTGATACGATTACTAAGGAAGAATTTTTTGATTACACTAAACCTTTCTTTGGTGTTCATCATCCTTGCCATTTTCTCAAGATGCAACCTCATCACAAGATGCCAGGTGCGTTTGAAACTAATCCAAAATCAACAGCATGTATAACAGAATCTGATGATACTTCAGTATATTATCAAGGATGTTTATGGGGAGGTAGAGTTCCCGATGTTCTTGAAATGATTGATGAACTCAAGTATAGAGTCAACAAAGATTTAAAGGATGGTGTCATTGCTGTTTGGCATGATGAAAGTCAGTTAAATAAGTTCTACTGTCAGCAGAAGGAATACGTTCATACTCTGGGACCTGAGTTTGCATATCCTGAAGTATTTGCAAATGCTTGCGATTTTGAACCAAAAATAGTACACTTAGCAAAAGAGAATTCAAAATATCATGTCTGATCTCGCACTACTTGATAAAAATAAGTCAGCATATAAACTTAAAAATATTGGACCTATCTATTGTATTAATCTAGATGATCAGACCGATCGTTGGGAATATATGGAGGATCAATTTAAGTATTGGGAGATTGATAATTATGAAAGAATCTCTGCGTATGATGGTAGAGATGATGATCTAAGTGACATCATCAAAGGCAAGTATCCTAACAACATGAGTTCTAGTGAGATTGGTTGTACTACATCTCATCTGAAAGCAATGAAGCATTTTTTGGAGACATCTGATTCTCCATATGCAATTATGATGGAGGATGATTGTGATTTAGATCTAGTCAAGTATTGGAATTTTACTTGGAGTGATTTCTATGCACACTTTCCTTATGATTATGATGTAGTTCAATTAGCAATTATTTCTACAGGAGATCTTCATGTAAGACTTCATAAAAGATTTGTAAATGATTTCTCTACAGCATGTTATGTAATCACTCGTCGTCATGCTCAAAAATTGATTGATTTTCATTGTCGTGGAAACAAATATAAACTGGACCAGGGTGTAAAACCACGTCCAGTTGCAGATGATCTTATTTACAATTCTGGAAATTCTTTTGCCATTCCTCTGTTTCTTTATAAAGTAGAACTAGGGTCTAGTATTCATCCTGATCATGTGGAAGTTTTTCACAAAGGTAATCAAGCAGCTTTGCTGAATTTTTGGCAACAGCAAGGTGCAAGTATTGACATCAAGGACTACATGAACTATGATCCTTACCTTGGTCGGATCACTGAACCGACCAGACCCCCACAGAGTGCGGAAACCCCAACCTCTTGACAAGATCTTAAAACTCTATTAAGATAAATAACAATTGTCACACGCATTTATACTCATTGAGTGTGACAGTTCGCAAACAGAACCAAGTCGAGGTTCTTTCCATCTGCGGGTAATCATTCCGCAAGTAAAAAAACGAGGTATTAAACAAATGTTCAAATCTGTATTCGCAGCCACTGCTGCTCTCTCCATGTCTGCTGGTGCTGCCCTTGCAGGTCCCTACGTCAACGTAGAAACCAATGCCGGTTGGGTCGGAGACGACTATACCGGAGCGACCACTGATTTCCACGTTGGTTACGAAGGTGCCATTGGTGATGGTGATGCTTCCTGGTACGTCCAAGGCGGACCTAGCGTTGTCGCTGTTGATGGTGCTGAAAATCAGCAAGTTTGGTCTGGTAAGGTTGGTGCTAGTGCCGCTTTGTCCAGTAGCGTCGGTGTCTATGGTGAACTGAGTGCCGCTACTGCTGACAGCGATTTCTCCACTGAAGGACTTGGCGTCGGTGGTAAACTCGGTGTGAAGTATAACTTCTGAGTTTACAACTAAACATCTAGGTGTTATGATGGGGGTGCGACGGCACCCCTTTTTTCATGCGTTACCTTCTTCACCCTCTGACTATTATGAATATATTGATTTGTGGATCTCTTGGGGTGATTGAATTTGTTCACACTAAAGCACATCATACTTTGGAACAAGATGTTCATGGACATGTTCATAGAGCACTACAAAAGAATCCAGAGTTGGCACGTTCTACTTGTTGGGAATTAGAGGAATGAAAAAGGAAGTACAAATTGATAGTGGTAATTATGAGTGAAGTAAATTATAAGAAACACCGAGTATTTCGGGAAACAGACTCTGTAGTTTTCTACGACATTTCGGTGGAGGAATCAAATGCAAGTGACCTGGTTGTTCATACTGGATCTGCCATCTCACCCCCGAATGACATCGTTGGTGCGAAACAATTTTACATTCACTATCATCAGGTAGATCATAATCGTGTTCTGTCTGGTACTCGTACCTTTGAGTTGGTGAATCCTGAGTGGAAGTTCCCGTATCATATTGTTCACCTTAACAGAACCAGTGGTGCATTAGTTGTACCTAAGAAGACTTTCCATCGTTCTATGTCTGGTGACGATGGTTCTATTGTAATTAATCAGGCAGTCCGCGATGATGACTTTAATGCTGAAACAGAGTTTATTCCTGTTTCTGCTGCTGAAAATGAAGACCTCTATAATATTTTACGTCACGAAAAACCAGTGATTCACAACATTGGTGATTAATAAGTATTATTCACTACAATATATTTGTTGACAGAACTTTACATTTGCTATATAATTATGTAACAGTTCTTTACATAAGACAAATGACCGTAACCACAAATGAATTTGGACAACAGAATCTGTTTGCCAAAGAACCTCAGATGTATATCTCAAAAAGTGATGCTGAGCGTTATGGATATGAAACCCATGCTGAGCGAGCAGAAAAACTGAATGGTCGTACTGCTATGCTTGGATTCATGGCAGCGATTATTTCCTATGCTACTACTGGTAGTCTCTTCTTCTTTGGAGCATTCGGCATCTGAACTTGACACATTACTAACCTTTCTATATACTTATCAAAACACTACAAAACCTAATGACTTACAGTATTACTCTCCGAACTCCCGATGGCGAACAGACCATCACCTGCGAAGATGACCAGTACATCCTGGACGCCGCAGAGGAGCAAGGACTTGATATGAATTATTCTTGTCGTGCTGGTGCTTGTTCTTCTTGCGCTGGTAAGATTGTCTCTGGCACTGTTGACCAGTCTGATCAATCTTTCTTGGATGATGATCAAATAGCAGAAGGGTTTGTTTTGACTTGTGTTGCATATCCCACGTCTGATTGTGTGATTGAAACTGAAAAAGAAGAAGAACTTTACTAATGCCTGATCCAGACGCACTTTGGAGAGACATCCAAAAACTGGATGATATGTATGAAGAACTTCTATGGCATCCAGATGACGAACTACAATTCACCCATGATGGTGAAAAAATAATCATTACAAACAAAACTTTAGAGGAAAGAAAATGAACGAAAACGCAGAACGCATTAATGGTTGGGCAGCGATGATCGGAGTCGTTGCAGCGATTGGTAGTTACGCCACTACAGGACAAATCATCCCAGGTATTTGGTGATGTTAATTTTAGGATCTATATTACTAGCAACATTCATTTTTTATTCGGTTCTTTTTTCAGAAGATCCTCCCGATGATAATGATGATATGGATGGTGGTATGATGATTCCTTCTTATAACCCAATTTAAAAAAAGATACATATATTAATGTAGAGGGTGCTTGACACCCTCTTTTTCTTCTACTATCATAGAGGTGAATTTGATAAAAAATATGATTACTGCATTACTTTCTTTGTTTTCTCTAGGACCTGTTGAGGCACCTCCTACGGTTAAACCAATTGAAGCAGTAGAGTATAAGTCCCCTACTTGGAAGTGTGAAGGATGTACACCAGAAGAACAATATGTCCTTAAAGAACTCCAAGAACACACCAAGATTTCCGATCGTAATGCTCTTGCTACGATTATGGGAAATATCAAACAGGAGTCTAACTTCCGTGCCAACATATGCGAGGGAGGGGCTAGAGTTCCTTACGGGGACTGCCATCGCGGTGGTTATGGTCTTATTCAGTGGACCTCAGTAGGTCGCTATAATAATCTTGGTAAGTTCTGTGATAAGTATGGGTGTGATTCTAGCAGTCTAGAAGGTCAAACTCGTTATATGATTAACGAAAGTGTCTTCCGACGCTACTTGCCTGAGTTTGAGGGTAGAGGAAAAACTGTCCATCAGTACATGGTTCCTGCCTATTATTGGTTAGGATGGGGCATTAAAGGCAATAGAGAGATCTACGCCTACGAGTACGTTAAAAAACTAAAGCAGTCATGATCATTAGAAAACTCAAAGAAACACTAGGACAAGTTTTTCATTCGCCCGAAGCATCTGGAACATGGGGTGATGACATCACTGTTAATATGGATGGTGGTGTTGGCGGTTCTTGGAAAGTCGAATGTGCAATTGATGATGAAGTAGTTGATTGTGAGGAGATGGGTGATTGTATGCCTTCATGGGGACACAGTGACTTAGAGTATCTTGCAAAGAATCCTCCAGCATATACTGGCATTCCTGCTCCTCCATACTTAGAGATTGATCCTTGGTTCTCCCCTCCTATCTACTCTGAAAAGCAGATGAGTTACAAAGAAGCACACGAACAGGCAGTAGCAGAGCAACAGATTCTTGATGAGTCTGAAAGCAAAGAGTCTGCTGATATTCATCAAAAACTCTATGAGAAAGCGACTGCAAATTGGAACACTGTAGCAGAAACACAATATCAAGGTGGTTCTGAAAACTTCCAAGAAGGTCCTGGTGGTTGGCAATCTGGTACAGGTCTGGGGCAATTTCGATGAGCATTGATGATTGGCGTTATAGTGATCAAAAGATGAAAGTTAGGGAGCAATCACTTCATGTTTTACTTTCAAAGTTTGGGCACCAGATGGAGGGAGTAGTTCCTAAATACTCAAACCAATCAATCTATGAGTGTGCTCAAGATTGGGTTTCCCAAGGTAATATGAACACTGCGGGGATTGTAAAATACTACGAGGCTTATTATGCAAAAAGTAATTAATGTTCTATCAGTTCTATCATTTGTTGGTGTTGCGGGCATTATCGGCGGAGGAACTTATGTATATCTTCAAAGAGATGCCATCATTGATGGTGTAAAAGAACAAGTCACTAAACATGCCACAGAGGCAATCACAAACGCTCTTCCTGGTATGTTAGATTCTGCCATGCCTGAACTTCCAGATGCAACTGGTGGTGCTATTCCTGCTGTCCCTTCTACAACTGGTCCTGCTGTTCCTTCTTTCTGATATGAAAAAAATTATTATGAGTTTGTTGGCGGCGGCATCGTTGTCTGCTCCAGCATTGGCTGATGACTCTAAGATCACCAAGGGTTACAACACTATGGATGCAATGGGGTGTATGTTACTTCGAGAGTGTACTGATGGAGTCGATAAAGTCGAAAGTATCACTAGTATTGCTGACGAGTATACCGATATTGATTATAGTATCGTTGCTGACGAGTTCAACGCAATGCTCGTTGCCCTGGAACATGTCGGCGTTAATGTGTTTCTAGCGGATTCAAAGTATTTCCCTATCAATCATCGTGGTGTTTATCACACTGTGAGTAATAACTTTTTTCTCAACAGAGATCATATGGGAAGCACTAATTATTTGATGCAAGTAATGCGTCATGAGGGTTGGCACGCTGCACAGGATTGTATGGCAGGTAGTATCAAGAATAGTTTGATTGCTATTATTAAACCTGAAGATGAAGTTCCTATTATTTGGCGTGTGATGGCAGAGCGCACCTATCCTGCCAATGCTGTGCCTTGGGAAGCAGAAGCAGGTTGGGCAGGTCGTACTGAAGGTATGACCATGAAAGCACTTCAAGCATGTGCTGCTGGTGAAATGTGGAAGGTTTATCCTCCAACACCTTTGACTAAGAAGTGGTTGAAAGAAGAAGGATTTATCAAATGACACCTTATTACATTGAAGACCTTCGTTCATATCATCGACCACCCCCGATGATAGAAGTTTCTCAGGATATTGTAGAATATTGTGATTATTTTACAGTAGATGCTAAACGTACATCTTTGCGATATCAAGATTGTGTTTGGATGCATCTTGGATTTTATGGAAACAATGCTGATGAAATGAAGAAATTTCGTGAGAGTCATCCTCCTCAAATTAGACCAATTTTTGAATAAATAAAAATGCCTTGCTACTCTACTAATGGCAGATACAAAACCAAAAGTAGAGAAGGAAGACCACGATGAAGATAAAAGTGAAGTCCTTGGTAATCTAGTCAAAGTTGTTGTATTGATTTGGTCTGCCTCTCTTCTCACATTCAGTTATGTAAGACTTCCAAATGGTCAAAAGATTTTAGATTTTGATCCTACTTTCATCGCGTCGGTGTTCTCCGGATCTTTAGCTGCCTTCGGTCTTAGTCCTGCTAAAGCAGGTGGCGGTAATGGATCTTCTAAGAAAAAGAGAGACGAAGAACCACCCGTTCAATCCGCAATCGAACCTAAAAAGTGATTGACTTATAGAGAACCACATCTTCAAAAAAAGTCAGACGAGTGTGCTGAACTTTGGAGGGAGTGGTTTTCTTTTTTTCAGGATCCAGAAAAAAAGTATTTACAAGAAACTATAGAATTAAGAAAAAAATGGTGTAAGTGTTGTGATGAATTTGGTGAAATGATTAGTCAGGAAGTCAAAACAAATCCTCGTTACATTAATATAAGAAAGGTAGATTATACCTAGATAGTGTAGTCGCGTAAACTTTTATGAAGTTTATATTCGCATTTTTGGCTACACTTTTTTTCGCGCTTCCAGCATGGGCAGTGGACGTTCAAATGGGTTCTAATGGGAATCTAGTCTTTGATCCAGCGGAGGTTACAATCGCTGCTGGTGAATCAGTCCATTTTGTAAACAACATGCTTCCACCACATAATGTTGTCGTTGAGGATCATGATGAGTTAAGTCATGAAGCCCTGGCAATGTTGCCAGGTGAAGACTTTGAAGTTGCATTCACCGAACCTGGTGACTACACTTATTGGTGTGCTCCACATAAAGGTGCGGGCATGATCGGTACTGTACATGTAGAATGATATGAAATCAATTAACAGTTTTGTTTTAAACATCACTGTCGCAATCATTGACTATCTCTATAGAGGTCGTCACTTCCAAAGATTCTGGGTGCTTGAAGAGATTGCTCGGGCACCCTATTTTGCATTTTTGAGTGTGTTACATTTACGTGAATCTTTAGGTTTACGTGGTCAGTGGCATGTATACTTGATGAAAGAACACTTTGAGCAATCAGTCAATGAAACAGAACATCTGGAATACATGGAAAGTCGGGGCGGTAATAGTTATTGGATCGATCGCTTTGTTGCCCGACACCTCGTACTCCTATATTATTGGATCAACGTGGCTTATTACTGGTTGGCTCCTCGCGCTGCATACCATCTGTCATACGAAATAGAAATGCACGCTGCAGAGACATATGCAAAGTATCTTGCATATGAAGACTGGAATGATAAGGACATTTGGCGTATAATGAATGATGAGATCCAACACTTCCAAGAATTGCAGGAAGCAATGAGAATCTTAGATCCAGATCGATTAACTGTAAGAGAGAAAGATCTTGAACCATTTCCACCAGATTTAAGTGATTTATTAAAAGAAACAGAGGTAAGCAAATGAGAATGGATCAGTTCACAGAACAAGAAAAGAGAATGCTTGCAGAAGCAATTTGGCGGCGTCAAAGATGCTTTATTGCAGGAGACAGACAATTTAATGAGTATGGTAAACTTTTAAATGAAGTTTTACTCAGTCTTGAAGATTATGTTCCTGGGAGGGTTCTATGAAAGTTGGAATGATTGGACTCGGACGGATGGGCGAAGGCATGTCCCGCCGTCTTATCGATGCAGGTCACGAAGTATGGGGGTATAGAAACAACTATGAAAAAGCTTGTGAGCAATTTGAAAAGGGTTATATCAGTGGATGTACCACTTCTTTGGAAAGCCTTGTTCAAGTAGTACACGCTGATGTTGGAATCCTTACGCAGGAAGAGACAAAATCTCCCGGTGTTTTTATGATGGTTGTACCAGCAGAAACAGTAGAGGAGACACTCGATGAGTTACTACGATATTGTCGTGAAGGCGATATTATTATTGATCATGGCAATAGCAATTTTAAGGACAGTCGGAAAAGAGCCGAGCGACTTGCAAAACTTGGCATCGCGTATCTTGACTGTGGTACTAGTGGTGGTGTTTACGGTTTGGACCGTGGATACTGTCTTATGGTTGGTGGGGGAGATACTGCGGTCTCCACTTGTGGTCCACTTTTTAACGCACTCGCCCCAGGAATCAACGGTGCCGAGCGGACTATCCCTGGCGATTTTGTTAGGCAATCTGAACTAGGATGGTTGCATTGTGGAGCACCAGGTGCAGGTCATTTTGTAAAGATGGTACATAATGGAATTGAATACGGAATTATGCAAGCATATGCAGAGGGATTTAACATCTTACACGAGGCAAATTCTGGAAGCAAATATGTCAAGGAAGGCGATGCTGAGGTTGCTCCGATGGAGAATCCACAAGACTATCAATATGATATTGACGTTGCTGAAGTGGCTGAGTTATGGAGGCGCGGTAGCGTTGTTGGCAGTTGGTTACTTGATCTTACCGCTGATGTACTTAGGCGCGATCGAGAGCTTAGCGAGTTCGGCGGGGGAGTCAGCGATAGTGGTGAGGGTCGTTGGACGGTTCACGCTGCTGTGGATCTTGGGGTACCCGCTCCTGTTATCAGTAGTGCTTTGTATGAACGTTTTAATTCACGCAGTCTTGGTGCTTTCGCGTCCAAGGTTCTAAACGGAATGCGTTACATGTTTGGAGGACACCATGTCAGATAAAGGACAGGAGAAATGACATTTGCCCAATTCCTTTTATGGGCAGCAGCGCCCTTTGTATGTGCCACCATCTTTTTCGGACGATTTAGAGGTGAAAATGTATACTACGATTCAGACGACTACGATGGAAATGGAACCGCTCACTAAAGGCATAGTAATCTTCGGAGCAACGGGAGACCTTTGTAAGAAGAAACTTATTCCAGCACTTTATAAACTCTGGCAGAAAGAACTTCTACCAGACAATTTTTTAATTATGGGTTCTGCTAGAAGAGAACCAACAACTGAAGATTGGAAGAAGTCATTGGGAGACTATCCTGATGATTTTTTGCACCATCTAGACTATCAATCTGCTGACTTGTCTATGGTAGAAACACTTAGACATCTACCAGATTACATTGATGATATGACTTACTTCTTATCTGTTCCTCCTGAGAGATACGAAAATGCCATCACCAACCTCAAAGAAGCAGGATGTCTCGATGACCCAGAAAGATCCCGTGTGGTTATTGAAAAACCCTTTGGGCACGATTATAAATCTGCTGATCATCTATCAGCTGTGGTTACTAGACATCTACGCGAAAAACAAGTCTATCGCATTGATCATTATCTCGGTAAAGATACTGTTAATAATATCCTTGCCACCCGTTTTAGCAATATTCTACTGGAACCACTTTGGAACAGGCAGTACATAGAGGAAATTCAAATCTTTGCAACTGAAACTATCGGTTGTGAAGGTCGCTCCCAATATTATGAAACTGCTGGTGCAGTTAGAGATATGCTGCAAAATCATGTTCTACAGGTTTTGGCATTGATTGCAATGGAACCACCTTGCAGAATGGATGCAAAGGAGGTTCGTCGTGAGAAAACAAAAGTTCTTGCTGCTACTCGTTTAGGGGGGGATATTATCCTTGGACAATACGAAGGTTACAAATCTGAAGAGGGCGTTGATCCTCGTAGTCACACTCCTACCTATGTTGCTGGTACTCTATTCGTCGATAACTGGCGTTGGGAGGGAGTTCCTTTTCGTGTCATGACTGGTAAGAACATGCCCTATGGGTGTGTTGAAGTTGTAATTAAACTTAAAGTTCCATCATTAAAATTATATGAGGGGGAAGTCAACGACCGTATTGTTATTCGTCTTCAACCCAACCCTCATTTGGATATTCGCATGGACATTAAGTCCCCTGGTCTTGGTAATGCTCTTGAACTTGCCACTCTTACCCATAACTATCCTCAAGACAGAGCAATCGATGGATACGAAAAACTTCTTTACGACGCCATAAATGGTGATCAATCTCATTTTGTTCATTCTGAAGAAGTGATGGAATCCTGGAGGATTGTCGAAGATCTTTTGTGTACTGGTGAGAAGTGCCCTATTCGCACTGTTCCATATCTTTATCTTCCTGGAACTTGGGGTCCACAACACAAAACAGAATTTATTACTAATTGGGATTATCCAGCATGACATCTGCATTGTTTGTATTTGCTTTCATTTTGTTGCTAATTTCTGCCATGGAAGTAACATGGCCTGTAAGACGCCGTAAGTAAAATGGATGACAAGGAAAAGGAAAAGGAAAAACAAAAACGAATAGAGCAGATCAGTAAGCATCTTCATCCTCACGATGATGAGCCTGATCCTACTGCTCATATGGGGAACTATAACTTCCCTCAAATGCTTTTTGCTTTCTGCGTCGGATTCTGTACTATGTTTGTCTTAGCAGTAGATGAGATAAACGATTTTAAAGGTTGTCCTTTCCCCGAGTATTTCGATGAACCACGTTCAACTGTTCGTTAGGTCTGTTATGCAAACCCCATGGTGCCTCGGCGTCATGGGATTCTTTCTTGTGTTTGTTCCCATCATAGGAATGCACCTTGTCCATAAATATGGATGGGAACACTGGGAACCTTTCAATAGGAGTCACAAATGAACCCAATTATTTTAATCGGTTGCTTTACACCGCTTGTTTTAATTTTCATAATAATGAAACTTGCTGTTTGGATTTCTGCCGTTAATGCTGAGACGGATTATGTCAGACAAGAACCTCTACGAAAACGAGGACCCTTTGTGGAGAATGCATATGCAGACGTTGATGCTGAGGAAGAGGAATATGGAGATCGCACAGACTATAGATAAAGCCCTAGAGGAACACTATTCTGAACTTGGTTTAGAAGTTCCTAATTGGAAAAGACAGAAAGATCCGGATTGGTGGATAGATTACCTAGATAGTTTAGGTATTGATTCTGATAATCCATGAACTTTGAATTAACGATGGAAGATTTTACCATCATTCAAAATGCTCTTCACTACTATAAAAAAGTAGAGAAGTATCCAAATTTTGCTCATTACGATGAGAAAAGAATTAATAAATTGCGCGACAAGTTGGCATATCAGATGATTCCTAGTAGGAATAGTAAAAGATGAATTTACTTTTACGACCTCTTGCTGATGTAAATGATGTAACTTGGAGTATTGTCATTTCCTTGCTAATACTTCTTGCTGGAGTTGGTTACTACATATATACAATTATGAAACTTGCTTTTGCGGAGTTGGAGGACGATGAGTGATCTAACAAATAAAGATGCAGAACAAGACTCTAAACTTGCTGTATTAGAAAGCAAGATTGAAAGTTTTCGTGAAAGAATTTATGCTCTTGAAGCGGAAACAAAA